>Ga0208644_1001034_pt1 | contig 24068 bp, 14 predicted proteins | sample VirMetDEL_Nov_18_FD_184517 | JGI IMG/M metagenome (GOLD analysis project Ga0208644, IMG submission 184517) | Aqueous microbial communities from the Delaware River and Bay under freshwater to marine salinity gradient to study organic matter... | ecosystem: Environmental > Aquatic > Marine >...
AACTCTCGGCTAGATCCTCCAACAACAATAGCGTCGGCTTGATTTTCTGATGTGACGTTTCCAAACTCAGAGAATACAGTATTAATGTAGTCATTAGGATATTTTCCAACATCTTGTAGCTCTCCAGCAGTAGCCCAAGTAGCAACATCCCAATCGGGATAAGCTGGGATAGAAAATCCTGTTCTACTGTAGCCGTATTTTTGTCTAATGAATTCCTTTACTGCTTGCTCGCTTTCGTTTCCTTGTATCGGATCATTTCCGAAAGCAGTCCTGTAGAAGTCGAAAAGGGCACCCTCAGGGCCAAAGTTCCAACCCCCAAAAACATATCCGGCAGCTACAGTTCTAATACCTGTAGGTAAACCTTCTTCTTCAACGACCTCTAGAGAGTTTATCCTCCCATTAAACTCATCGTACTGTCTCTTTAGTTCATAATCCATCTGGCCCTTGCCTACGGCGGGATTAGCTAAAGATAGCTGAGGCATTGCAGCCGCAATACCTGCTCGCTCATTGTATGTTAGTTCTGCTGTTCTGAAAAGGGGTCTAATGTCAATAACATCCGTCGTAGAAATCACAGACCCTGTATTGCTGACCCAAACATAAGCTACCGGAAGAATGGACTGCCCAACTAATTCATAAGCGGTGCTCTCCAATTTCTCAGTGATCAAGGGTGCTATGTTTAAAATGTCATCGGGCGAAGGAAAACTTCCTCTGATGTCGTAAGCTATATCGTTAGCCGAAGCTGCGGTGAATCCCATGTTTTCGTTCGCCGCGTCCCCAGGAGAAGCTAGTATTTTGTGGTCTGTCCCTGTTCCCTCCATGTACTCTTCTTCATAATTAGGAGTGCCCGCAAAGTTTGCTCTTAGACCAGCCCCCCGAACAATTCCTAATGTGGGAGTGGTAATAGTTTCCTTTCCCGTCCCCTTTAGTATCGTAACAGAACTAGCATCAACGGGTTTACTGTAAATGAAAACCATGTCAATTCTGTTTAAAACATTGTCCACCTGCACTCGGTTTCCGTTCTCGTCTGTATAGGAAAAATCAGTCTCATCGAAGGCCGGGACTTCGATTGAAAGCTCCTCTGGAATGTCTACTATAGAAGTTCTGCTGACACCCCTCCAAGTTTTTACGAAGAAACTTTCTGTCCTCGGTAGTGATGCGAATCCATCGACAGGCGAAGTAAAATCATAAGTAGGTAAAAGGACTCTATCCGCAGAGTTAAACCTAGACTTTGCCCAAATCAAAGCCTCCGTAATAACCATTGGTGCTATAGAGGCTGCGGCACCTGACCCTGTGCCACCGTACCCTAAAGCGTTAGAGTCGCTTTGCGAGCTTACCTGTGCCCCTTCAGGTCGATTAACGGGGTAGTCAGGAGTTATTACAGGCCAAGTGAAAGCTCTCTCGGCTAAACCATTTGCACCTAAAGCATCTTGACTCAGGTTACTTTTAAATTTATTTATTGTTTGCTCTAAAAAGTAGTTCGCTCCATTTGTGGACAACATTCCCGTAACGAAGCCTCCGGGGTTCGGCAGGGCTGCTTCCCAAGTATCTATCTCACCTACTTCGTCACCTAAAATTCTTCTTAGGTAACCTAAAGGGCGTTTGTTACTAAGATCATTTATTCTAGCAGAGTACCTGCCAGGATTAACTCGAACTAAACGGTCCCCACCCGTAGCATAGGGCCTAAGTTCATCAATGTCGGCTCGCTTGACGTTACTAATTTTAATAACGTCTCTTCTAATTTGATCTTTTAGCCACAAGCAGTTTTCTTGTAGCTGCTTTAAAGGAATGTTATCTACCTCAAAATAGTATGGATCATTTTCTTTAAACATCCTTACCGGATCGGTAAATCTGTAAACACTTTCGTTGTAAACTTGTTCTGCCATTAGTTGTCCCTCGATAAATCAAATATGGTAGCCGACTTAAATCCACCTATATCGTCCCCTGGGTAAGTATCAGAATTTCTACCTAACCCAGCGTTGTAAATTGTTGTTTTCTTTGGTCTTCCCGCAAGACCTATACTTGCATTTCTAGAATTTGCAAACGTGTCAGCCGCAGATTCATCCAGAATACATTGCATGGGATTTTCTTCTAGCATTTCATTACAGTAATAAAATCCTGAAGTCCATAGCTTTTCGTTAACTCCATCTCCGCTCTCATCAATGCTTTGCTTTATCAAGTCCGGTGCTACAGAGCTTGCGTTCGATGCTCCTACGGGAGGTAAAGCAGAAAGACCCGCTGAACAGTTGTACCCTTGAGCAAACACTTGATATGCTGGGCCTAGAACCCCGGAGAAGTTTCCGCCGTGAGGATATCCCCCTTCTGTAAATCCGCTCAAGTCACATAATAATAACTTAGCACTTGCTTTTGGTGACCAATAAATTCTAAAGAACCCTCTGTTATTATAGGCTCCGCTAACACCAAAGAATAGAGTATCTAAACCACTAACATTTATTCCCGCTTGCGATAGTGCAGAAGCTGCTTCAGGAGATAATGATCCCTCCCCAGAAATAGGGAAGTATCGGTCGAACGGCTGATTAATATCAACTCCCGAAGGTGGCACCCACACAGCACTACCTTGGCCGAAGGCATCAAGGATGCTGAGTGTGCCCGTGTCAGGAGTTCCTGCGGGAGCGCCTGAGGCAGGGACCTCTCCACCAGCACCGTCTGAGGAAGCCCACAACGCGCTTGGTCCATGTTGAAGGGAGTCCGCAGGGTGCGTACCACTTAATGATAAGTAGGAAGCGTTCATTCTTGAGGTGTCTGCGACATTCCAGATGTTAAATCTCTCACAAAGATCGCCACTAGAATCGTACACTAGTCCATCAGCAGGGCTATCATTTGGAGGGAATGGGAAGTGAACATTTCTAGCATTAACTACACTATCTTGAACAACTCTAAGACATACCCCCCCAGCCCCAATAGCTAAAGCACCCGCGTAATTTGGAGTTCCTAAATTTCTATCCACTAGGAGTGCGTTAATTTGATCTACTGAGGTTACAGACAGTGGTGCCGTAAACGTCGCTGTGTTCAAAGAAGAAGTAGAAATGGCATCCGCATCCTGAGGGTTTGCATAAAATTGCATTGACCCCCCGGAAACAATACTGCTATATGGTAGAGGATAGTCTACGCCGTCGTCCAAGGCAGAAAGACCAAAATCGGTGCTCTCCCAGTTTTTGGCGTAAGCTCCTAGATCTTTCATGTTGACAATACTGTTCTTGTTTGCAACTATGCACGCTCTAGTAGAATGCAGTTCTACAGAAGTATGATTTTGGCTACTGCTTAGTTCAAAAGAACTCTCGTCTGGTATAGAGAGGCCATCAAGTCTTCTAGGCTCAAAGTTTATTACAGAGTTTTCCTCAGCAAGAACGTCTACTCCTGCTTGGGAGATAGCAGTAGGTCCGTGGAAGTTTACTGTTGAGTTTGCTTGAGCACATACTGCGGCTAAATTCTTTTGGGCTAAGTAAGTTGCTGGTCCAATGACGGATGTGGCACCGTTACCCGCCCCGTTAAATGTAATAACAGAGTTGTTTTCTGCTTTGGCCGCTCGACCGTAAACGGCTCTACTGTCCACAGAAGAGTCCGTGACATTTATGTGAGCTTTAACTAAATCTGCGTTAGAGTTATCTTTAGCTACCAAGGCAGGAGTTCCACTAAAAGCGTTTCTAAAGAAGCTATTTCCGTAAAGTGTAGGAACTCTATCTTTTATTTCGAACCCGAAGCTAGTCGATTTTCTGAGGTCTAAGTGTACGGCGTTTCCAGAAAGATCCAACTGTCTTCTAAAAGACGCATCGTCTAGGTCGGCCGCGGAGTCATAAGTAAAGGATGCGTTATCACCCAGTATGCCTTGTTTTTGACTAGCATCTACAGTTAGATTTTCATAAATAAAGTGAGAACCTTCGGATTTTATTCCCGTGGAGTTTCCGTAAACGTCAACCAATCCGTTAAGATTTACTTGAGAAGATCTTAGGGTTATGCCTTCCTGAGTGTTTAGTTCTGCACAAACGATACCTCCGGTGGTAGCGTCCGAGGAAGAAGTTCGTTTAACTCCCCCACCCAACTTTGAATTTTCTAAAACAAATCCTTGTGTGTTCCTGGAAGCAACAATCACAGCATCTCTACCTTCAGCGCCAGAATCCCCAACTTCAGTTGAAGTAAGGTCTAGGATTCTAGAACTGACCGTAACGTCACTGTTAAGAAGGTGATACCCGATTCCTTGGTTCTCTATCCTAGAACTAACGTCAGTAGGATCAATTTCGTAATTTCTGTAAGAGAACGCAGATCTGGAGAGAGTTACTTCCGAGTTGCTGAATTTAAATCCTGCCTTCTTGGCTCTTACGGCTGTGCAGTTTTCCAAAAGAACTTTAGAGTTAATTACTTCTATCGCAACGTCGGAATTTTGATTAGCATCAGAAAAGAAATTTCTAATGTAAATAGGCCCGTCACAGTTTTGAACACTTATTTTTGTACAAGCATTCCCATAGAAGTTTCCTCCAACTAAGTTATCCCCAGTTCCTGTGGTAGTTACGCTACTCCGACGTAGTGGGGCAAGTGTAACAGTATTTGTTGAGCTAATATCATTATCACTTATAGTAGCATCTGTAGTAAAGTTTTCGAAAACGCTAGTAAAGAACCTGTTAGTTCCTGCTCCGAAAGTGCCCGCCCTCTTGTAACTTACTGCTAGAGGGGCTCTTCGCTGTACATGAGAGGGATACAAAACAAAGTTAGCTTCAGTTAGTCGAGCGTCAGCGCCTCCATCAAAAACGGTACTTGATATATGTACACAGGACGTATCAGCTAAGGTGTTACTCAGATCAAGGGAACTAAGGCTAGTAGGAGTTTGGTGCGTTTGATTATAGTTAGGCGTCCCTACTGAAGGAGCTACTGAAGATGCGTTGAATACTCTAGAGAAATTTCTGTTTATAATTTCTATGGAGCCACCCTCCTCTATCCTAAAGTTATGAAGCTCTAAGGGACCTAAATCCCCAAAGTTAGCCACTTCTACAAGAACAGGAAATCTAACCACCTTTGGTATGGCAGCTATAGCAGAGCTAACATCTGTGAATATATTATTGTTCTGATCTAAGGTAGCTTGAGGGGTATCAGCAGAAACAGTTAGAGCTAGACCTGGAACTCCTGCGGAAGTAGCAAACCCAGCCTGTTCCCAAAGCTCGTAAGTTCTTTCTTCCAAGTCATAAAGAGGGACGTTATCCTGCTCCCAATTGTAGAAGGTACTAGTATCAAACTTAGACACATAAGGCGTCCAAGAATTAAATAGCATTACGTCTCCGCTGCTTGTGTATATGTCGTCTTTGTTAAATGCCATATCAGAAGTTTATTGTCCACCTAAAGATTAAACTAAAATCATTAGTTTTTACGATATTACTAAATGTTCTGTAACACACCAGGATTGGCCTGTCCTGAGCCGCGCCTGTAGGGTTCTTCATGAACATGCCAATCTCATTTATTCCTCGGTCCTGTCCACCTCTCTGTATATTATTAGCGGCCTCTTCATCAATAACCAAAGTATACCTAACCGAGTTTTCATTTATTCTAGTCATTTTGCTAGAAGGTATCTCTGCAAACACTCTACCCGGAACCAAGGAGTCTCCCACTATTTGGCTTCCTTCATATAGAAACAAGTTGCTGCCTGTTCCATATTCGTCGATAGAACTTAACGCTCCCGACAACTCATTTATAGAGCTAACTATACCTCCAGCAGGAGGCCCAGAGATACCAAGCTGGAATTTTTGTATTTGATAATCAATAACGGTATCCGAACCTGAAGCGGCAAAAAGATAGGACAAGCCTACCCCCATACCAGATACGATTATGTTGGAGTCGTCTAAAAGAACTTCCTCCTCACCCGTAGTGCTTTTTTTTATGATTTGAAGGTGGCCTGTTATGCCTAATTCATCTGTAAAGTTTTTCATAGGAAGTGTAGCCTCCACTTAATAGTTAGATCCTGGTTTCGGGCCTGTACATCTGAAGTTATTGTTAGGTCCTTGGACACACCTTTCCGACAAAACAGTCTGTACTTTCTAGGATTATCTAGTACACTAAACTCAAAAGGAGGTGTATTTCCAGACAGAAGAGATTTTTTCATGTCTATAGTCCAAAGACCCATGTGATAAATTCCTCCGAAAAGTTGAAGGAAAGCTAGGTCGTCTTGGGAGAGCGTGGTAGAATACTCAACGATACCGTTTGAAGAAAAATCAGCATTAGAAGAGGTGGTTAGTCCCACTGTTGTATCTGTTCCTGTTACACTAGTAATGAATCCAGAGACATCCATTGAACTAGCTTCATTAGGGTAGCTTCCAGTGGTTAAAGTTGTGCCTAAATCTCCTCCCACTTTTCTGTAAACTAGTCTAGACCCAATAGCTCCTTTCTCAGAATTTCCCGCTGGATAGCTGCCCATTAAACTTCCTACATAAAAGCTAGATAGGGATCCACTCAAAGGCGTTCCCAAAGTAACATATTCTCTAATAGCAGAGGGCATGAAGTTAACATGCTGCCCATTTCCAGGAAAAAGTGAGCTTATGCTTGTAGGATTTTCTTCATCAAAAAACTGACCGGGAACTGAGCTAATGCTAGTTTCATTTTCTAGTGCCTCCAACATCGGGTCGGGAGGCACAGGGAAGAGAGTATTTGTTGGATAATACTTATTGGATGCGTCCGCATCATCTCTATTAGCCACTGCTATGGTATTAACGCTACCGTTAAGATATAGGTTGTATGCTCCTGGTCCAGAAAGGTAAGAAGCCTTTGTACTGTCAAGCCCTCTCCCAAAACCAATTCCTGAGAACGCCTCAGCGGCTGTCCCAAAAGATATAGACTGAATAACATAGTTAGAGGCATCTAATATAGCTTGAGTTCCTGGGTCTGATATGGTGCCTAACGAAGGAGAGACAGTCATTATATCAGCTATTAATTTTCCTGCCCCATCAGTTAGCATATTCGCTTCCTGAAGAACTAACTCATCGCCTCTCCAAACTTCAACTTCTCCTCTCATCAGTTCTCAAACTCCACAGAAGTATAATTATCATGAGTGCCCAGCGTATGGACTCCCCACTCTGGCTGGACCCTATAGGAGATTCTACTACCTCCACTAACCTCAAGGACACCAGAAGTGATGCTGGCGTCCCTGGACGCTAGATTGGTAGTGTTTTCTCCCGCTCTGTACCCCAACATACCATTATAGAAACTTAATATATTAGCAAGCTCTTCTTTACTAAATTCGTATTTAAATTCTGTAACAAACGGTCTTAACGGAATACCGCTAGTTTCCACCCCTATCCCAGTAGATACTCCTGCCTGATACCTAAGCGTTGTGTCTTCTAGTCCAATAGAATCTATCAGCAGATATTTTTCATAGTTATTGTTTGGTATGAAGAATACTTCAATGACATAATTTCTATCCTTGTGTACCTGATCTGTTATCTTAAACTGCTCGTTTGTTTTTGGTATAATGTCAAGATACTCATAGTTATTATGTATAGTAAAGTTTCTGGTATCGAAATCTATCTTAACATTATGGAAGAAGCTCTCCTTAATATTAGTAAGCCCTAAATCATTTACACTATTGGGGGCGACTTCTTTACTATTCAAGCAGTATTCTGTTTCTATCCCAGGATCACTTAAATTGAATGTATACTTATGGCACAGTTTTTGGATAACTTGTTCAATGTTTAGTGTGCTCGCATCTGTAGGCGTCCACTTTTTGTCCTCTGTCCAGGACCACATCAATCCGCTAGTCGGCTCCGTGTGAATCCAAACACCGAGTTGTCCACCACCAAGTAAGGGCTTCCTCTCATCAGCTACCAACGACTTTATATTCAGCGTGAACTTGTGCTGTGGTATTAATTGATTAGGCATTTCTCCATAAGATGAAACGTCAAACCTAAGGCGAGGTAAACCACCAATAGATTTACATTTTATAACCGGATTATTTATGAAGTAATTCTCCTGACCCCTAACGGAGGCGCTTGAGTCTAAATCTATAATCCTAAACTCATTTCTTGAAGGTGCTCCCGAGAGATCGCAAAATTCAATTCCGCTAAGAATTGTGGGATTTCTAAAATCAAAAGATTCCCCTGAGGTATAAGTTCCTCTCAAAGGAACAACAGCTTGTTCTAGACTACTTCCCACAAAAGTACCAACCCCTCCATCGGACCAAACATTCGTATTATTTATTGGGGTGTTTGCTCTAAGATTATTTTGTATGAAGTTTGCAGCGTTGACCCCGGATAATTCAAAGTCTCCATTATACAAAGCTTTTCCGAAGACATGTGCAAATATATTTCCGCCCGTCTTATCTCTGATGTTCTCTCCTAAAACGTGACGCCCAAATCTCTTTGTATAATCAGAGAAAAGATATTGAAACTCCCTTCCAAAGCTGAAGTTTTCATAGTCTGTGTATGAGTTTATTGTATACCCACTTGCAATCGCAGAGTTAGCAAAACTCTGCACCTGATCCTTCCAGTACATGTCATCACTAAAGGAAGAGGGAGTAGAATTTATCTGAAGCTCTGAGTATACTCTAGCTAAGTTCTCAAGAGAAGAGTGCATGGACCTAATTATCTTAGGCGTCTGGCCCCTGTCAACATATCTAGCTGTGGCCTCAGGGACTTCAGGCATCTTTGCATCAGAGCCTAACTTGTAGACGCCTCTATATGGGAAGGTATTGCTGGTATCTACGCCTGAAAAGGCTCTAGATGAGTTGGTATCTTCACAAATGTTCCAAACTCCAGACACGTTTCTGTGGTCCTCTACTGGGTGAAACTTTCCAGCGGAAGCTACATAACCTAGAGTTAGCTCTCCCAAAGAACTAGGCATGGAGTTTTCTATGACTGAAGGGTCGTAGCTTGTGGGGCCATTAAATCCTGTCCTATCGTAATACCCTTCTTCGGGTAATAAAAACTTTAAATTTCTTCTTCGTATAGCCCGTCTAGCAGGACCTACAATACTATTAGTTGAACTTAGATCTTCATCTAAAGAATCTACTCTGTCCCGCTTAAAAGTTTTGTACCCATCTCTTCCTGGGTCGAAAGGAGAAGATCCAATTAAAACTCCACTAATCTCTGCGTTAGCTAGAACTGTGCCTGAACTATAACCGACTCTAGTGTCTTGGTCGTCTAAGCCTAAGTAAGAGAATCTTGTGGATGAAGATTCGAAAGTATCGTCAGCACTAGCATTCAAGTTTACCTTAGGTATCGTATGAGCAGGAGTAAATTCCTGAGCTACCCTAGCTGTCTCATACAGAGCATACTTTGAGTCCGACTCTAGAGTGTTCTTTCTAAAATTGAAATCGGTATTATCAAAGTCTAAGAATATATGAGAAGACTTTCCATTCCAAAGACTCAAGACATTCTTTTCGTAGTCCGATATATTCTCTATGACATCCCCATAGTTCGGAGGAAGCTGTACTGAACTAAAGAACATCAAAAACTCATTAAGTGAATTAATGTTGTCTGTGTCTGTGGCCGCGCTGCTAACCAAGAAATCACCCACTTGTTCAGCAAAACCGCCCTCTACCTGGAAACACTTAAGCCTCTCAACTAGTAAATCAACTAAAGGTTTCGTTACAACACATTCCCTATAATATTTTACCTCTTCAAAAGGGGGAAGAGGGTAGTTATATTTTGCTCTATAATTAAATACGAAATCGGTATCTCCCTCAAAGAGAAGATAAGTTGGTCGCTCTTGACCAGCAGGATGGGTGGCACCTGCCATGTAAACACCTTCTCCAAAGGGGCCTGGGCCTACGGCTCGATCCCAAAGTGCAAGCTCCCCAAAGTCACGGGCTTGGCGCTTGATAGCTAAGTACCCTGGAGCGTCAATCGGGTGCGCGTGCCAAGGCTTCATTTTGGTGTCTCCAAGAACTGTATATAACTCGCCCTTTGTTCCATCCGGGTTTAAGATATAAAATCTAGGGAACGGAAAGTTCTGTCCGAAATATTTAAAGTTAGTAGGGAACGCTGAAGCTAAATCTAAAAGTATAGAATCTGTAACTAGTTTTAAGTTTTCTTCTAGGCTACTGGTGCTGTACGATATTACTCCTGAGTCTTTTGACGTTTTTAGTGTCCAAGTCTTTAAATTCTTAAACAAAGGAGACCCTGACGCTAGAGCATACCAGATAATGAAAGGTAGGTAAGATTCCCACAAGGGAATAATTTTATTATCTATGTCCAGTACACTATCAACGATTATGGCATTTAACGCCGACCTCAGAGATTGTTGGGTTCCAGATCTCTTATAAATATCTACCGCTGTTCTAAGTTGATGTCTCCACTTCTCAGACTGATTTCCTCGAAGTTTAAACCCGATCAAGTCTGCGATGTACCTAAGCTTTTCCTGCTCCGTATTTTCTATATCGTAAAGATATTTTATATCCTCTACCTGATTAGATATATCAGCAAAATGATATCCAAAAGCTGTTAATATCTTCCTGAAAGGACCATCAGAAACTTCGTCTTCTAGCAGTAGCTGTGCATTTAAAAAATCATCAAAAGCGGATTTTACCCTAAAGTCCTGCCTGTCAATTGCCAAAGGTGAATAGATAACGTCAATTAATGTTAATAGGTTATCTAGCTTTTGTGTTCCACTGGTATAGGTTGCTACTTCTCCTGCGCTTGGATCGCTTATTGCATCCTGTACTCCAGAAAGAAAATCCTGAGGGATGTAACTTCCATAGGAACACGCTTCAACATTCCTCCAAACAAAATTGGTTAAACCTTTTACTCCATCTACTGTCTCTAAAGTTGCTCCTGTGTAAAGCTTACTAAGATTATCTAATACAAAAGAAGAAGGAGAATAATCCAGACCGCCTAAAGCTGAAGTGTTTAGAAAGTAAAACCAACCTAAGTTATCTACTAAGTAATTATGAATACTACTTGCGTTAGAGTCTTCCGTGAATGCGGATAGCTCTGATATATTGTCTTCTATGGTGCCAGGAGTCGTTATACCCGGAGGGATTATTTTGGGCAGTAGGGAAGAAGATAAGAAAGAAACAAACTCTCCGCTAGTATCGAAATCAGAAAAGTTGGAGCTTAGGGGAAGAAGTATTTTTTGTCGGAAGCTTTGCGTAGTTACTTTTGTTAGTTCGTTCTGCTTTACAAAATACTGCGAGATTCCCTCTATAGAACTTAGGGAGCTTGTCTGAGAATCCGGTACAGAGGACAATGGCAAGATAGAAGCAATATTATCCGCTATATCTAAATGGCTATTTATTACTTTGGATAAAGGATTTATCTCAGTACCACTTAAAGCTAAGTCTTCCTGCTGATATACCTTAGGAGTCAACAACTCTAAAAGATCTACAAAATTAGATTTTGAGAACTCTCTAGGGTTCGGAGTATATTTGCTGTTATCTACCATCAGGCTAAGTATTCTACGTTAATGATTAAATTATTTAGTTGAATGATTTCATTAAAATCAATTCTAATATCCTGACCAACATTATCTAGCGTGGAGAATCTGACCTCATCCACCTCAAAAATCTGCCTGTTTAAATCAGCAACAATAAGATCCTCCCCAAATTCTGTATTGTCAATACTTAGATAGTTTAGAATCTTATTCCTAACTTTAGCCTTGATAGGCTCCTCATTTTCTTTTTGCTCTAAATCAATTCTAATCGTACAAACTAAATCCAAGGTTCTGATTAGGCCGTCAACAATAACTATGTCATCCGTAATCATCTTCTTTTCATTTATAGCGTCAAGAAGCTGAGTTTTAAAGTTACTCGTAGCCCTCTGTAGCTGAATGTCCGAAGCTTTCTCTAGAACATAAATATCTATGGTGTTTGCGGAAGAGTATGCGTTTCTAGTCGCTGCTGTTGCTTTTCCTAAAGTTCCAAAGGTGCTGATAAAGGTATTAGCAAAAACGGAATAATCTTGTAGAGTTACCAGCCTGTCCTGTCTTCTGAAGGTTAGTGGGGCGTACTTCTTAGCGTGCTCTATCGACTCCGCGTTGGCACCTCCTGTAGCCTTAGATGTATTTCTTATAGTACCTGTATAATTAGTTGCTCCTTTTTGCGCTGTAACTGCTACTGCAAGGGCCTCCTTCTCTATGTTTCCTCTGGTTCCTCCTCCCACTCTATAGGTAACCGTATAGGTCGCTGAGTCGGGAGGAGAGATTCCTGCTACTCCAGTGCCTAAAACTACCGTAGCGTTATAGAATTCATCGTAACTAATCTCAAAAATCTTATCTGTCGAACCAGATGCGAAGTAAATGCTGTCCACCTCAGTGTAGGCTCCATTTGATTCCTCCGTAGGAGAAGTAATAAATAACTGAATGCTTCCTTCAACCACTGGGCCATCTGTAAGAGGAATCGTTTTCTGCCCTTCAGTTGCAGCAAACTCACCGGACTCGACTACTAGAGATCCTTCTTGGAGAACTAAGTTTTGAAATACATTTTCATTTGTCCCCAACCCCTCAGAAGAAGGGGTTAGGTTTATTTCTGTTGTTGCCCTAGCTTGATCAACCAACCCGTTGACAACCTTGTATAAAGTGTATGTGACTTGAGCCCCGTCTTCAGGGGATCTAATCTCAAAAGTTCTCTGGTCTGTAGGGATAGCTATGGAGTCCACTCCTGCTAGATCGTCAGTAAAAGTTATTTGGGCATCCGCCGCTGCTGAAGTTGGCCCCCGCATCCGCACTCCAATCAACTCTAATAGCTTTTTTACACTTCCTCTCTGGGTTGCTGTGGCAATAAGGTTTTCGTTTGCTAACATATCAGCCTTCATGGATAAGACAGCACCCATGTAGGCAGCTAGTTCCACAAACATCATACCTAAATCAGATTCTACAAAATACTTATACTCATCAGGATAAGCCGCCTTTACATAATCAATAAGAGAGTTTCTTAAAGTAAGGAAGTCTGTTGCTGCAAAGTTAATTAAGTCTGCTCGCCTATTAAGAGCCATAGGGGCTAACTTCATAAAGTCTGAGTTTATTGTACCAGAAAAATTCATTTTATTTTAGCCTCTATATCGAAAACTTCTAGGTCATCCGTTGTTAGTTGAACCCTCAATACGACCCGAAGTTGGTTTCCTCCAGCGGCATCGTACTCTCCCGTCTCATATACTCCAACCTTTAATAGGTTAGCTCCTACTATGTAATTTTCAAAAGATACTTGGATAGTATCTTTTATTTGACCAAATAACTCTTTAGTTATCGGTTGAAACAAAAATCTTCTGAGGTTGCAGCCAAAGTTAGGTAGCATTACACGCTCTCCACGCTCTGTTTTTAATAGCTGAGTGACCGCTTGTCTAATCATTTCTCGACCACTATTCTTTTTAAAAAAACCTCCCGACTCTCTATTACGTCCTAACGGAAAAGTAAGTCCATAAATTTCTTGGCGCTTGGCTCTTGGGCCTTGCTCCTCGTATTTTGTTGGTCTTCTTCCATACCTAGAGACTGTGTTATTCGCTGCCATTATATTCTAATGTTTTTGAAGAAGCCTTGCTGTGCTTCATAGTTCTTTTTAACTTCCGTACTATCTAGTGGCTTAGAGTAAAATTTCAAGCTTCCTACATGCCCGCGAAGACCGCTGGTAACTCCTCCGCGCTCCCCTCCACCCATGAAGTTTCCGTAGTTGTACATACCATCGGTATAACCCCCTCCCACAACCCAGGGAGTGTAGAATGGGTTGAGCAGCGGGCCTTGCTTTAGAACAAACGGTCCATCTACAGATGAGGTAGAGTATTCAAAGCTGTTAGGTTTCTTGAAATTAGGGACCGAAGGAGTTTGCTTCGGATCTATACCGAATACTGTAGACAATGCTGAGGTAGCCACCAAGCTCCCATCCGCATACATACTTATCTCGTCATTCAGAGGATCACAGGTAATGTCAACAAGAATAAACTCAGAATCTACCTTCCCAAAATCTGTAGCAGATAGATCGACCTTCATCTTTAGGAAGTCTGGGTAGTTTGTACACTCGTCTGCATTAACAAAAGACGCCGAAGACAGGTCTCTGGAAATTGTAGGTGCTATGAAGAAACTCAAAGAAGATACTGGGTCATTTTCTGAGTTTAGGTTACTGTATCCTACTGGATTAGCTTCTGTGGATTGTTGAGTAATTCTTCTATCTCTAGTGAATCCACAAACAAGACCCCTAACAAACTGCTCTCCCCGATCATTAGGCAATAAGTCTAGATCTCTCAATTGGCCTGTATGGTCAACCGAGGAAACTCCCTCCTTTACTCCGACATTTTCTGAAGCAAGAAGAACTTTTGTTAGTGACGATGGGCCTCCACTTAACCAACCTTCTTCCCCGTCAGTAATATTGGGAACATGAACCCAACATTCCATACTGAACCCGGAGGGAGAGTAAGTTAAATCTCGATATTCCTTTGTGTCAGGTAACTTTATGAAACTACCCAACGCTGAAGCTGCCGCAACATCTCCTGTGCCTTTATTTTTTGTTATTCCTTCCAAGTAAGGAATAGCTAAACCCGAAGCAAATATATTTTTCTTTGAACTACCTACCAGTTGAGCATTATTATACATATTATCGGTAGCACAGTTCGTGGTTTGGAAATCAATGGAGGAGGGTAGTTCTAAGTTAGTATCTAGGAAGTTATAGATACTAAATAGACCCTCGGTTACTATGTTATCTGTTAGAGATAAAACAGTTGCCTCGGTATTATCTGTAGAAGAAGGGGCGTAAATAATACTTCCTCGTCCTATGGTAGGAACCTGAAGATGCTCATACCCTACTGACCCTGCTTTCGGAGATGATCGAACAAACTTTGGGTTTAGGGGTAAAACTATACCGTCTACCTCAGCTTGCTCAAATACCAATGCCCTTTGCTTTTCTAAATCAACTTGTAAATTATAGTCAGCTAGATAAGAGAAGTCGTTAATTGGCACTTCTCCAGGAGCAAATAAGGGAGATGTTCTTCCTCCGTAGATTTGAGGCGCTTTTACCGCTACCTCAATCTGCTTCTTTCTTCGATTAATCTTATCGGTATGGTTAGCAATTTCGGAAATAATTAGCTGCCTTTGATTGATCACGATGGCATCAGTATCTCCGTACTCAGTTATGAATCTTTGTAGATCCGAAGATAGATCAAATACTAATTTGTCTCTCTGCTGTTTTACTACTTTTAGGAAATGATCTTCATCGTAGTAAGCTTCCATTCCTAGACTGTCATCAATCCTGTTAGGATCAAATATATTATCAGCAAACTTGTTTAGTGAGTCTACATCAATCTTTCTACCCTTACCTCCTAAGTTCGGGTCGTAGTCATATCTCCAGCGGTCTCCTGGGGGAACTATCCCAGAGATAGCTAGGAATACGGGGTCTAACCCGCCTGACTGAGAATCATAGTAGAGTCCATCCTGTGTCAGTACATACTGTCCGTTAATTGTCTCAGGAGGCCCGAAGGTGAGCCTGAAGACATCATCATCTTCTTCCAGCCCAGGATCCGTTACGGGGCCAATGTTGAGTCCGCTTAAGCCAAACTCAGCGTCATCACGGAACACAGGCTCTAGAGAAGGATCATCTCTTCTTTGTCTAAGTACGGAATTGATTCTAGCCTGAAACTCATCAGCTTGTTTGATAAAGTCTCTAGCTGAATTAGCTGCCGCCATAGTCCCCGCGAATCGGTCTTCTAGTCGCTGCTGGTTCTCCTCTGGGGTGAGTTGGTTGGCCGCGTACCCAGGATCTTTAGCACTCAAGTAGTCACCGAATTTTCCCACACAATCAATAATGGCTTCCACCTGATCTATGGCAGCGTTTACGTTTTGGTAAATTTGTGCTCCAAATTCGGCTAGTCCTTGAACAAGGTTGAGTATCTCTCCTAGATCACCTAAATCAAAACCAAGCCAACCGTCGTCTAGCTTAAATTGAAAGGTTCCCGTCTCCGTGTCAAAGGTTATAATGCCAGCATCAAGCTGAAGAATACGAAAAAGTTTAGCCGTTATTTCATTTGCCTTAGCCTTTGCTTGACTAGTGGCAAGATTCATTGATATTAGGATTGGCGTGGGCAGTAAAGCAAGGACATCCGAAGCCAAATTAAGCATACAGCTAGGCACACCATACGCCATGCCCAAGGCCCCCACAGGGCCTGTGCCTGTTTGACCTTGTGCAGTAAGAAATGTATCTAAATCAAATGAAGCCATGTCAATTCACCCCCTTTCCGAAGTAATCATCTATCTTATATATGTCGGTAGGATTAGTATTCTCAACATATCTTGGCGAGTTTGGTATTGCAGCGGAACCTCCCGCAAGGTTAACCACGCCTTGCCCAGGCTCTATACTCACTCCCGCTCCAGCGGCTACTTCAACAGATCCTGACGTTGTAGTATGTACTCCACCTAAACCACCATTAATGAACACTCCCGCTGGAGCGTTTAAATCTATTACTCCTCCAGGACCTGTGGCGTCTAAAACAATTGAATTAGCTTGTAGTACAATTGAGCCGTCCGCTCCTGCGGTCCCTAGTTTTATTAGTTGTCTTTGTCCCCCTGGGCTTAGAGTCTCGATAAATATTCTTCCCGTATAAGGAGAATTTGACATGATGTTAACATCACCCCTATCACTTTGAATATTTACGTTTCCAGCAGGAATGATTGGGTTTAAGAATGGTACGCCAGCAATTTTTCCCCAACCAACACCGTTGGCACTGTTAATAATATTTAGCTCGCGACCGCCACCACCAACTCGAATCTCCATCTCCGACTCTCGGCTAACATGTATCTGAGGTCCTTTGGAGTCTATCTCGATGGCACCAGCGTTGGCTCCAATCCTGTCTGGATTTTGTGTAAGTGTTATTGTTGCATCATTTCCAGAATCTAGTTTTATAGAATCTATCGAAGGGCTGTCGTGCATGGTTATTTTCTTTTTATTTGAAGACGTTAACTCAGTTTTAACGTCTAGGACTGTAGTTCCGTTCTTAGTGTCAGAAATCTCTAGACCATGACCGTTCTGCCCTTTAATTAATATTTTGTCCGACTGATTAGATACAGAGGTATCATTTCCAGAAGTCTTTTCAAAATTAGATTTTGGCTCATTGTCAGAAGCAGGTTCTATATTTTGTTGTTTAATTAACTCCTGAGCTTTTTCTTGCTTGGTTTGTGGCTCTTTCTTTCCAAAGTTGATAGGGTTTCCATTTTTATCTCGAACCACTGTGCCATTCCTATCTTTGACCGACACTGCACTTTTTGATTTGCCCACCTCATCGGAAGTAGGTTGTGAAGGAACTCCGAAGTAAGACCCCATGTAAAACCATTCTTTGGATCCCGAGGGACGACAGACTAGAATATTAGTTTGTGGCTCAGGAATGCCGATGAACCCCGCCTCTCCAGGAGAACCATAAGGGGTAACATAATAGATATTAATTTCTTCTCCCGTATCCTGAAGGTGCCCTACAAAAGTTCCCTGCCCATCAAACATAGTCACATCATCTACTGTAGCTTTTCTTAGTTCTGAAAAGTTATCTTGATCTTTTTCTATCATCGGTATTCTCCTAATCCGTAAAGCCTTTCATTTTCCTCTTGAGTTGGGGGAGTGTAGAAATTAACTCCTTCTAATGTAGGATCTATTGCTGGAGCATTTTTTGCTGGATCAGGCTTAGGCGTGGAGTTTACTAAGCGTTCCTCTTGTGTTACATTATCTGGTTTTTCTGTCACTCTCGTTTCTGTTATTATACCCTCTTCATCTTCTCCAATGTCTAGTTGAGGCTTGACTAAGGTGAACTTAGAACGTACAGATCCTGCCCGTATGGTATGCACGTAACCCATAACTTTATATGCCCCAGTTAAGTAAGTATTAAATCCTGTTCTAGTCACCTCTGGCTGGCCCATTACTGGGGCATCTTGTGCAAACAACATGCAGGGGCTGTGAATATAAGAGGTATTAGAAATGTTAAAGAATGGGAGAGTATCAATAACTACTGACCTCGCGCTAGTAACCATCCTCTGTACAAATTCAGTCATCAACTGAACGGGGGCCTTATCGAAGTAGCTGGGTACTAAGTGCGTTAGTCCATTTAATTGCCTGTTTTGTTCGTTCGATAGAGCTACAACGTAATCCACCATAGACTTTTTTGCTCCTTTCTTATAGAGTTCAAACTGAATATCCGTAGAAAGGTTATTTGCGATCTGCTCTAAAACATCTTCGCGGTTGGATACACACCCGTTATTATAATACTTAGATAGAAGCAGGGAATCAAATAAAGCGCCAGAGGTTGTTATTGGGAAGTCAGCCACCTGAACAGGTACTCCTCCTTCACTTACGCTCTTGGTTAATTCTCCCCTTAGTTTCTGGAAGCTTGCTGCGAGGAGGGGAAAGTATACCCCCGGCTCAAAGCTATCTTTGATACTTATAACATTAGGATTAGTCGTGTTATATTTAAATACCGGGGCTGCGAAATCCTTCTGATCCTTCTTTGCTTTTTCTATTAAGTCCTGATCTGTATATGCAAACTCATCTGGGACTTGGTAAAGATTGCCTAATACATATGATGACGGAAGATCTTTCTTTTTTGATACCGTAGAAATACTTTCCTTGTAAGTTTCATTCAGTAACAATTTTTTGTCTAAATAGTGAATAGGTATGGGGCTATTAGATTGCCCAAAAAGAACCTCAGAAATTACGTTTCTATCACCTAGAATAACTGTTGGGGATTCAGGATCAAATGGCTCATAGCCATTTAAGGTCCAACCACCTCCTTGAGTTCCAGCCCAGTAATCAATAATGTTTTGGTCAGACTCTACCAATAAAGAAAAGTTCAATTCATAGGAAGAGGACAGTTTATTAATATTATTAAATACTTCCTTTAAGACTTGTTTTATCTCAGGCACTCCTTTACCTATCTTAGTAGATAGAGATGCATAGAAATCCCTTTCGGACAACCTGCCTAAGTTTCTTTCTATAAGGTTGGAAGAGTATCTAACCTGATCACAAAGCCCTCTTATTTCGTCTGGGATTGATTCAAGAGTTTTGTATCTATCCGTTAGCTGTCCTATAACCTCCATCTTCAATTCGGTTAATATTTTATTTACAGCTATCTCCGGTGCTCCTGGGGATAGTGGTCGCTTAGTATACGGTAAGTTTATTTTTTTTATAGTTGGACCTAAGAGAACATTAAGGTCTGGCAAGGCAATAATTACATTACAGCCGTTGGTTGCGTTACGAACAAAATCTCGAAGCACATCACAGATCAATTGATGATAATCAACGGCACCATAAGAGTTTCCATAAATCGGACTTTTATCTCTTAGATACTCAAGGAATCTAAGTCTTTGAGAAAGTCCCTGACATCTAACATCAGTACCAAAAGTCTCCAAGTCAACAGAAAAGCCCTGACTGTCTGTCCTCCTGGATTTGCTTAAAGAGTAGGGTATAACACTCAATTGTGCTGTAAACTTTCTAGTGGCCTTCATGTCATAAGTTATTGTAAATAACTTTACTTTATGAATATTAGACCAATACTTTACGTTGTCTCCTACGCCATACGCAACGTAAAAATACCTATCATCAAAAGCAGCATCTAATTTGTTTTTAATAGCTTCTGATATACCGTTCTTGTCTACTCTCAGGTTAGATCTTTTTACTTCTAATTGACGTTTAGTATCTACCGCATTCTTTACTATTTTTCCAAGATTAGTTGTTTTTATATAAGTAAATAGAGTATCATATACACTTCTATTGCTTAAATATCTTTGTTCAAAATCGCCCTGAGGATCTAAAAACTCCAAAGTCATTAGGGGATTATCTTGATCGAAGCTGTGCTCGAAAGATATGAAGTGTGGGTTAGTTTGGTTGGAGAACAAGGCTACTTCGCTATCATCGTTTAGTTCATTAATAAGATTTTTTATACGAGTCCCTGAGGATAGTTTAAATAAAATATCTTCTAAACTCTCTTTATTGGTAGTTACTAAGATGTTTGCGGTCGGTACACTCATTTTACATTAGGTATTAATATTCTGTCGGCCACCTTAAACCCTTCGTTGGGGTCTGATATAGAGTTAACTAGCATGAGCAGCCACCAGTAGGCAGGAGTTCCGTAAAATACATTTGAAATCAAGTCAGGTCTATGCTCGTAACCTACAGGAACATAGCCTACCTCATAATTATAGGCATCTTCCAAATTGCCTATTAGTTTATCGTAAGCAGGTGCGTTATAAATAGTTTTTACTTTTGCATTTCTATGCGTGACTGTATTAGAATCTAAAGCATAGGGGCCTTTTTTATCAAATATGTTTTTCACTGTAAATCAAACCTACCTGGATCCATAGAGTTTTTCTTGTTCTGAATGGTTGCTTCCCAACCAACAACATTGTCCCTGGCTACAGAATCGTCAGGGTTCCATTCTCCGAAATCTCCAGCACGAATCTCAGATAGATTAAGAGTATACCTAATCTTTCTAGGCAACATAGTTTCTAAGTCGTACCCCCCTTCCTCTATAGGCTGTATGCTGTAATCATTGCAAATACAAGGTATACCCTGAAACAGTATACCGTGATTAATTCTAACCACAGGAGGACCGTATATCGGATTTGGTGAATAGTTAGTAACTGAAGATCTAATTAAATTTGTCCAATAAACTATTAGATCCACCATCTTTAGCTTAGTCGGGCCGACTATAGCTTTAATTTTCTGTGCGTTAATATTCGTATCAGGGTCATCACCCAATATCCCTCCTAAGAAAGTATCAACCCCATTTAATACACTATCTAAAAGGTTTGTGTTGGTATCAACAACCTGACCTGTATAATTATACCCACTAAAATCAGCCGCATACTTTTTAGCTGTGCCGCTTATTTTTTGATCAGCCGGAAAATTATTAAACCTTAGCTTCTCCGCATACGCAGAACCCGTAAAGTTCTGAAACAAAGAAATGTAACCGATAGCTATATCACCATGTTCCGCTAGGATATGAGGAAAGGTCATATCAAAAGTTATACTAAACCTTCTTGCCTGAGCGCCCGTGTAAGTAAATAATTCACTAGGTCTAGACAATAGATTATACTTCTGATAATTCGCTCGCTTCCTTTCTCTTATTTTTATATTTTCGAAGAAGGGTAGACGAACATTGATTCTCCCTCCACCTTGTTCTGGATTAGGAAATTCAAAAGTTAGATAAGATCGCTTGTCTAAGTTTCTATCTTGTATAGGTCGATAACTGGTTTTTATATTTTGTGTTGCCATGAGTATCAGCCCCCATTATTTGCAGGTAGTGCAGAAGCACGCACTGTTGTATTATCCGCAGTAACTTGAGCGGCCCGTAAAAGCTCCTCCATAAGAGGATTGTCGTCTGTGTTTTGCGCGGCGATGGTAGCCATAACATCCCCTAAGGTTTGGAAGGAAGCCTCCATTATCTCAGTGGGTTTATTTGCGTCCGCAATCGCTTCGGGAAGACCTTCTAACTGAGCATTTCTTTCTTTAGCTAATTGCGTTAGTTGCTCAGTAAGAAATTTCTGAGCTAAGTTAGCGTCTAAAGACTTTATATCTATCTTTCCTTTGTCAACATCTATCTTTCTAGCTGCCGCAACTCGTTGTCTCCGTTCGCTCTCCTGTGCGTCTCTACCCTGCCTGAAAAATTCAGCACCTTCCCGACCCTCAAAAGCATGTATAAATCCTAATTTATACAATAAGTCTGCGCCCATTGCACCAATGGTATTCTCTCCTACATTTTTAACAGCGGCCATAGGGTCAGCCCGAAATAATTCTATATCTACATAAGCTGCTCCTAGAGCATTGGCTAAATTTTGAACTCTATTTTTTAACTCAATAAAAACATTAGCAACACTAAAAGACACCATCCTAATAGTATCAGCAAATGATCCTAGCTTTTGAGCGATAAATAGCAACCTTTCATCTGTACTCTTTGGGAGGCCCTCTGTAAAGCTAACCAAGAAATCTCTAAACTTGATGATTTGGGGTTTTATCAGTTCAGTAAAGCCCATAATAAGATCCCTAGCTAGAGGATATACGACTTCCATAAACGCCGTTTTAAATGGAACGAAAATCTCTCTACGCATGTTTGCTATAGTTTCACCAAAAAGTGCTCTATTCTTTGCGTTCTGTATTTCTCTTTTGTTTATATTTTGAGATAATACAAATAGAGACGCCCCAGCTTTTCCTAGTTGCTGTATAGGAACGGAAACCCCAGCAAATAGTTCTTCAGCATCGCCACCAAGGATCTGAAACTGTTTACCCGCTGTCTTAATTCCTTTCAACAAGATGTCCAGTCTCTGCGACTCAGTTTGGGCGGCAGCGAAATCTTCTCTAATTCTACCTATGCCCATCGCCGTGAGCTTCATTTGGTTCTGTAGCGACGGGTCACCCAAGATCTGGGCGAACGCTTTAACGTCATTAGCTAACTGGGGTCCGAAAGAGCCAGCCAATCTAGTTAATGTTTCTGGGAGCATTTGCAGACCACCAACATTTAGAGCAGCAGCGTTTTGTTGTAAAGAACTCAGAACGTCTACAAGTTTATCCGTGGTGATCGTATACTGTAAAGAAGTTTTCAGTATAGTTTCTGCTAGGTTTCCTGTCTGTTCCCTGGTAGTTCCTAAGGTAACTTCTAAACTAGCTAACCTTCTAGCCGTTAATCTAAAAGCCCCATTAGTTAGCTGCTGTTGATTAATTAGTTTAGCTATTCCTTTAGTGCTGCCCTGGAATCCTTCCGCTAAGGTTACTAGGCCATTGTTGAGTCGGTCAACGACACCGCCCCGAAGATTGTCTATACTTGTCCCAAACTGCCTTACAGCGCCTTCATATGAAAGTCCTAGGGCAGTAGTTCCTTTTTGAAACCTATCCGCCACTTGTATAGCAGTCGTTAACGAATTACCTAAAGAGGACATCTTCTCCGTTAAAAGATCTATAGACTTACTTAAAACCATTATTTAATTCTCCAAACAGGGCCTTTAATCTTTGACAGTATATATGTCCTGTAATTTTCTGTAGGAAGCTCCTTATTTTTATATAGATCCTTCAGGGAATCTGGGGTGTAATCTCCATCAGAGGGAACCTTAAAACCCGTAAACAATCTATTACCTGTCCTAGCATCTTTAACTACTGGAGAAATAACAAGAAGAACCGATTGCTCGCTGAAATACTTGAAAAATATAAAGTCCCCAGGGCGTATGCCAGCAGACGATTTAGGAACCATCTGAATCCTTTGGTCGTCGGCAGCATCAACCTTAGACAAAAAATTCCTGATTACATTTGAAACAAATCTCATTTCTACCTCTTATATATTAGTATATAGGTAATAAACTTGAGCAAAAACATAGACATAGAAATAGTAGACTTCCTTGATCTGATAAACCATACACTAAGCAATGCCTTCGTAGAAAAGTGGAGGCACAAATATAGTGAAAAATTTATAAAGCATTTCCAACTGAAGCTTCTTGATTCTATGAATCGCCAGAAGCCTGTAAAGAAGGAAATGCTTTATAACTATCTTACTAAGAAGTGTAAATACTCAAAAGAGCAGGTACTTAATTTCTTTGATACTATAGAAATAGATATCTATAGGCCCTTTATTTTTGGCTCTTTGAAGAAGATTTCTTCTTAGCCTTTAGCTCGTCAAACTTCTTGGTACAAGTATGAGGGTCATTATACTCTGGGCAAAGGCCCTTATAGGCACACCAGTTACAGAAGTCGTTCCTGCTAGGCTTTAGTTCCGCTTTCTTCTTCTTCCTAATCTTCCAAACCTCATCAACGATGTTCTTGACATGAGCGTTGATCTGGGGTACACTGTACTGAACGTGTACAAAGTTGTTGGTCAGAGGGTAGTAATGTGCAGCAACAATATTCTTGACGGGTACATCGTACAGCTTACTGACAGCATACACATAACCCTTCAACTGTGAGTCCTGGTACAGGTCTACCTTACTTTTCTCCCTCTTGGAGGTCTTGTAGTCGATCACCAGATAGCCGCCGTCCTTCCCCTTGATCACTCGGTCGATGACCCCGTTAAGGGTGATATCGTCCTTTACAGGGACCTGGAAGACTAGCTCTGTGGCGATGCTTCCCTCTAACCCAGCGTTGAACTCAAGAAAGTTACGGAAACACGTTGAATCTTTGCCCTCATACTTCTTTGATATAGTCC
>Ga0208644_1001037_pt1 | contig 24011 bp, 48 predicted proteins | sample VirMetDEL_Nov_18_FD_184517 | JGI IMG/M metagenome (GOLD analysis project Ga0208644, IMG submission 184517) | Aqueous microbial communities from the Delaware River and Bay under freshwater to marine salinity gradient to study organic matter... | ecosystem: Environmental > Aquatic > Marine >...
CGACGGGGTGCGTCGATGTGACCATCCAGCAACGGTGTCTGGATGCCCCCATTAAAAGTGGTTTGTATTGGAGATGCGCTAGGCATTATTAAGCCCTCGCTTTAATCCACTCATCCTGCACGTAGTAGTACGCATTATCTTCCTGTCCGTTGTACCGCTTAGCACGAGTCATTGTGGTTTCATACTCGCGGTACAAGTAGTCCTTTTTCGTATTGGATTGCGTAATCTTCTCGCAAGCGTCGTATGCTAAACGAAACGCCAGTGCTTCTGTGAACAGCGGGTCCATGCGACTGACATCGGTAACGCGAGAGACATAGCGGATACTGAGAGTTCCGCCTGCTACGCCGTTCGTTGCGTCAGACAGAATGTTGCCGCCCTCAATCGTGTAGTCCGTTGCACCATCCGTCTCCATCATATACAGGAAGTCGGTCGGCAACGGGTAGAGATACCCAAAGTCACCCCATACCGGAGTGCCACTGGACGACAGCTTGACGCGCTTGACCGCAAAGTTCCACGGACACTCGCGCAAGATACGGTCGCGAGTGTTGTCGTAGATGGCATCCATCACGCGAGCGCGTTCGTTATTCTCACTACGCGACGAAATAACCCTGTCGCCAAGAAGCGTCAGGGCTTTATTGATAACGTCTATTTCGGTAGTGATCAAAGACATTAGGCGACGGGAAAGTCCATCTGTGCAATAGCATCTTCAAGTTTCTCGATGGTATCAAGAATCTGAGACTTCTTAAAGCCTTGCGTAAATCCACCCTCCACAGTAATGTCAACACCTGAACCGGTGGCAATACCAGACGACCCGTCATGGAATCCAGTATATCCCTCAGTAGATCCGATACCAGTCTTGCCGCCCACCCCAGTAAAGTAATACCCAATTCGATTGGACGAGACCGCAGCGTTACGCTCAATGTCGTTCTGGATAAAGTTCTTTACTTTAGTGAGTGTGTCGATAAGCAGTGCTTTGGTTGTTACGGTCGTGGTGTCCCACGCGATAGTAACATCTTTTGCATAAGTACCAGTAAGCCCGGAAGTACCAATAGTGGCTTCACCAGGAAGTTCGTCGCGGTCCATCTGAATATGATGTTCAGCCATTACATTCTCCTAAACTCCGATTCGGGCGGCGCGGGGAAAGGAAGAAACCCGCGCCGCCCTATCGGATGATGGGGGCTTAGCCGTTAATCAGGTATTCGACTTTGTAGGACAAAGTACCGCCCTGACCGCCAGACGCAGCGTTCACATGCAGTACGAGGTCAAACACGCCATAGGCAGGACGCGCCGAGAGTGCGCCGACTTCCCATGCAGGCATGTTGCACGTATTGATGTTTGCGGCCTCGTAGCGATACTCGGTGAAGGCGACACCGCCATCAATGTTGACAGCCGTAGCAAAGCAGTCGTCATCGACAGCAGAAGCTGCAACGCCGTCCGTGAAGCCCTCGTAGAGTCCGAGGTCAACCGTGATAGAGGTCGTCGCGAGGTCGTCACAAGCGATCTTAAGGCTGGTGATGATGGCATCCACCGGGATGCGGCACAGGACAACCGTGTCGTCCGTAGCCAGTGCCGTGACTTCCATCGTGTCGGTTGCGACAACCAGCGTCGAACTACCGCCTGCGTATCGTTCCGCGAGTCGCGGAGGAGTGGCCTCATAGAGAGCCACATTGGTCATGTTTTGGTTAGCCATTGGTTATATCTCCTATGCTTCCGAGCATTTGATTTCGACGACCTTCTCTTCTTCGAGACGGGTCGCGCCGAAAACGGCGTTTACGGTTACGTGGAAAGGCTCACCAGTGATCTCGTCGCGCTTCACAACGCTCGTGGTCAGGTCGCGCCACAGACCAAGGCCCATGCCGGACATACACCAGAACGGGTTGCGGCGGTAGGAACTGCCGTCAACATCGAGGCGTTCCGATACGATGAAGTTGATACCGAACCACTCCTTAAGGCTCGTGCCGTTACCGGCAAGAACCGCCTGGTCCTGGTAGTCCTTGTTCACGATCTTGGTCTGCTCAAGCAGGTCACGTTCCTGAGCCGCACTGATGGCGCAGAACATCTTGTTCATCGGGTCATCAATGTCTACTTCGTTAGCCATGATGATCTCGCGAGCCGCCAGCAGCTTATCGACGTTCATGCCGGTTGCTGCGCCAGCACCTTCCGTTACTGCGACAACATTGGTGCCGGTCGGGAAGGCTTCACTGTCACCACCGGAACGACCCGTCAGTGCGGTAGCGAAGAACTTGGACACAATCTCATCGTCAATCTGACGGTTGATTGCGTAGTTACCCTGACGGGTGTACGGACCCTCAAGGGCGATGTTCATCTTGAGTTTGTCGAGATCCTCGACCATTGCGCCCCACTCGAACTTGCGGGGGTGCGCCCAACGGCGGTCGTGGGTCTGCTCGATGTTCACCTTGTCGGCGTAACGAGTGGTGACTTCCTGAGCCTCGGACGATGCCAGTGTTTCAAGGAAGGCTACACCTTCACCTTTAACGGACTGGGTCATCACGGCATTACGGAAGCGAGAGGGCTGCTGCTGAGACAGGAGCCGAAGCGAATCGGCATACGTCTCAACGTAACTGAGATAGGTTGAAGAATCAGCCATTGCTGAATACCTCCATTGTTAAGCTAAAGTTAAATAGAAATACAATTTACTTTGGCTTGTCCGCAGAGCGGGGCCGATTCCTCGGTCTTTCCCGTAGCGTCAATGGGGGCACTTAACCTTGTCCATTCTGGACTAACTATACTACATGGGAACTTAAAAGTCAAGAACTTAATTATTCAGTTCGTGATTGTTAAGGACTTAACTATATCTATAAAAAGAACCCCCACTACTGATGGGTAGCAGGGGTAAGACCGCACCCCCGAAGGTGTGCAGGGCCGACAGGTACTACCTGCCGGGTGGATGTCAAGCACTCTTTTCGCTATGGATGATCTCCATCAACTGCTTGTAGCGAGCGTAGTCGGGACCAGCCATAGCTGCGAACTGTTTACGCACACTGTCGTCCGTCTGTGCGCGTTGCATGATCTGCTCTTTCTCGTAGCGAGCCATCTCAGGGGTACGCCCGAAGTCGCTGGGGCGTTCACCCTCGACAAACGCCTTCTCACCCAGAGCCTCGGCAATACGACGAAACGTTTTCATCGCGCCATCGTAACCCATACCAGCGATGATAATCTCTTTGGCATCCTCGCTGAGTCCAATCTCCCGCGCACCCTTCTCGGCAAGGAACAGTGACTCGTCATACTTCGGCCCCCACTCATGCTTGAGATTGTTCTCCTGCTGTGCGCGTTGCTCCGCAAGCGTTCTCTCGAACATGGACCCGCCATCAATCTCATCCTGGACGAACTGACCAAACAGCTTCTTGAACGCAGAGTTAGAGATACCCGCCTCGTGAGCGATCTGCTGATACTTAGCCACGCGCTCGTTGTCCACTTGGAAGTTATCGGGAGCCTCAATCTCGTAGCCGTCAGGCGACTCAGGGCGGCCAAGGCGGTTCCAGATATCGCCCATGTTCTCAGGCAACTCATCTTCCGGCAACCGAATCAGATGCTTCTCATCGACTCCCTTGAACTTCTCAAGGTTCCGATACGAGTCCAGCACCTTAACTGGGTCATCGAAGCCCTTCGTCTGGATGTAGCCTACCGTCTCTTCATCGAGTTCGTAGTTGGAGTACCACGGCGTAGTTGACTCTACGGGCGTTGCAGGGTTGTCACTCGGTTCCATCATCTGTCTCCCATTCTTTGATTATTTCATCAAGTTGTTCTATGTCCTTCTGGGACATATTCATAAAAAAGTTAATGCGCCCAAGCACCTCGATACGGCCAAGCTGCTTGACCATCTCGTGCTGGTCACCCGAGAACCGCGCCTGGTTCAGGCCACAGAAGTTCTGGAGGTCGTCAAGGAATCTGCCCTGAGCATCACCCGGTTTCCCATTCCACCCAAACGCTTCGCGGTATACCTTTACAAGTTCCCTGTTCTTCTTAGCGTCGAGATAATCCCCAATATCCAATTACACATCTCCCATTGTTTTCTGCGCCCGTGCGCCGTCCAGTGCCGCTCTAGCAACATTCGGTGCGGCCTGCGCCATCATCATAGCCTCTTCCTGCTGTTGCTGCTGCGCGGTGATCTGATCAACATCTTCCTTAGAGCGCAACACGATGGCGGGTGTGCTGTTCGACTCAGCAATCAGACGGTGGTATGCGTCGAAGTTTACGATGTTCAGTACCTTGGGGTCGAACTGGGCAGACGCGAAGATGGTCTGGATAGTCTGTGTTGCGCCCAATGCCTCATCTGCCTTCTGGGAGTTGGCGAGCGGCGAAGTAAACTCAATCTCGAATTCACCGCCAGCCTCAACCAGTGCGTCCGGCATCTTCGGCAACAGGTTCGGGATGCTGTTCAGGATATTCAGTTCGCGCTCGATAAGGACGGAGTGCGACTCGGTTTCTTCCTGAGCAGACATTGGCGACAACAGACGCGCCTGTTCCTGGGAGCGCGTCAGAATCTCGGTGGCCGTTGACTCACGCTCGACATTGCTGACAAACAGGTCCAACATAAAGGCTTCACGGATCTGCCCATGCTCGGCCATGAGGTTGGCCTCAGAGATATCGAAACGTGCGCCATGGTTCAGCGGCATAATCGTCGGGTTACCGTTAGCATCAACACCACCAGCAACTACACGACCAGGACGAAGGTCAACCGTGTTAATTGAGCCGTCGTCGCGCATGAGAAGCGTGGGGCGCACATTCATGTGTGCAGCTTCGATGTGCGTTTTCTTCATCTGGTTGACCATCTTGACGTTCGGCAAGATAGCCATAGCGATACCGCGCCCGTAGATTTCGCGAGGCGACTTGCAATCGCGAGAGATGGAATACGGGAACGTACTGTAACCAGTGGTGTCCAGAATCGCCCTCTCGCTCTCGTTCAGAATGTAGTACGAGATGAACTTACGATGCTCTGGACGGATACTGTCGGGGTCATAATTCTTGTTGGGTTCACACGTATGGAGGACTTGAACCTTCTCCATCGTGTTCTTGGACTTCTGCTTCTTGATGCCCTCTGGGATCTTGTCCTCGCCAAACTTCTGCTCAAGCTGGCGGTAGGTCATATAAATCTTGCGGTATACTGTGTCTACAAAGCCCCAAGCATCCTCGTCAATATAACACTCGCTAAGATGTATAGCTTTGTGCCGAATACGGGAACCCACAAGGTCTGTAAATATAATACCATTCCCAAAAGAGAACAAGCTGCGACACTGCTCTTGCCGCTGTGACGGGTAATTGGACCCCGGACCATACCGCATTTGGAACAAAATATCCTCCACGCGGTCGAAGTATTCTCTAACTTCTTGGTCCTCGTTAAGTTCAAAGTTCTTGCTTTTCAATCCGTGCCAACGCTTGTTGCGTGGCGTGGTTACTGCATCATAGAAGGCTGATGCGCGGTTCAGGGAAAGTTCGGCAACGGAATCGTACTGGGTGCTTCGTCGCTTCTCACCGGGCTGCGCGAAGTTCTGGAAGTTCTGGTCGCGTGGTGACGTTACTTCGGCCACCTCATCCCACTGCTGCTCAAAGACTGAGCGGTCGGACTTCATGTCCGAGAATCTGTCGCAGATTCGTTGTACTATATTTTTCTCGTCCTGCGTCATGCTGACGGGAGAGCCACTGAGATTGTTGCGTCACCCGACGTGGCCTCGCCTGCTGTGACATTTGGCCGGATGGTCGCACCAGATGGCAGCCACACACAGAAGTATGCGTCCGCCGCCGCACCGTCCACAGACTCAGACACCGCGTTACCGTTGATGTCGTATAGGTCTACCCACGTACCGGCTGCGGTCTGGACCTCCCACTTCATCGTGGATGAAGCCGCGTAGGTAATCGAAGAAGCGATTACGCAGGGTCCGCCAGTGTGTCGGCTGGATGCGCCCGCCGCGCCCAGTTCAGAAAACGTGTATGATACATGACTATTTTGTGCCATTCTGTGTCCCGCCCAGTGTTGGTTTGTTTACGATATTGGTTGATGCCTCACCAGAAGCCACGCGTCGTCTGCGAAGTTCCTTAGCGCGAATCTTAGCTTGGTCAATATTTGGTTGTTCCGGCATAGACGGACTGAAGAGAGATCCCATTACATATTGCCTTTCATCAGCCCGCGTCTAATCTTGGGCTGCGTGAACCCTACGTTTTCCTTTGCCATACTGCTTCCCAAGCCGTTATTGAGACTCTTAGGATTCTTGCTAATGCCTGAACTTGGATGACTAGACATAGGACTAACCATGCCAAGGCCACCAACAGGCTGAGCCGCATTTCGCTTAAGAGTCTTCTGGTCCTTTCCAATAGGTACACCCATAATAGTTAAGACCTTAAAAGTTAAGCACATCGTACTCCGCTATAACCTTAACATATTCCTTGTTGTTTTTCAAGCTTTTATGTATGGGTTCCGCGTAAGTCATTGCTATCACGTCACCGCCGTCAGGAGACTTCACGCCACGGGACTTCATATCCTTCTTGGACTCAAGCTGGAGTGCGCCCTTGGGGTTGTTGTAGTGGTATCCAGGAGCCATGAGGTCTGCCGCCAACTCGTCCTCGTTCGGAATCTCGTAGTCGCCGTCCTCCATATCGGCCTTCATGCGACCCCAGCACTGCGCCCTCAGATTTAAATACTTCGGGTTGCCGTTGTGATCCATGTCGGTGGACTTACCAGCAAAATTCACCGGCCTCACGATATGGCCGTAGCCCCAGTGCTTCAACGCCGAGTATACACCAGCACCGATACCGATGACATCAACAAACATACGGTCCAGCTTGTGTTTATTGATATAGTCCACGCATATCTGGGCAACCTCGGTCGGGTCTTTGTCGTTGTAGTACACGACCTCCTTGACGCGCTTACCGATACGGAACCCGATACCTGTGCGGTCGCCCGTCCACGCAGGGTCACACGCGCCAATCGCAGGCAGGTCCATATCCAGCAAGTCAGGCTTCGGGATGCGGACCTTCGAGATTAGTTCAGGTCCAATATACGACTCGTCACCAGAGGTCTGGAACGCCTCGTGGATGTCCGCAGGATACTCCTGCTTGAACCGCCACTCAGAACCCAACTCAGCCGTCTTGAGGTAACGCCAATACATCTGCGCCCTCGTCAGGTCGTGACGGTCGGCGTAGTCCTGATCCTCCTTGCGAATCTCCCAGTCGTCCGGCGGTGTGTGCGTGTACTCTTCCTGCCAGAACCAGGGCGTGAAGATTACCTGATACTCGCTCTTGCCCTCAAGGGCTTCCATGCACATATCGTAGAACTTGCCCGTCATCCCGTTGGCCGTGGACTCCAGCACAATCTCGGTGCCAAGCCCCATGTCACCCGTAGGAATAGACTGCATGACACCCATGAAGTGGATATCGGCATACGCCCAGTACGCGACCTCGGACCCGTGGAAGTATTGGATCGTGGAGCCACGACCCACATCTTTCGCGCCTGCCGTACCCACCGTGTATGTGCTGTCAATCTTGGAGAAGCGAAGTTCCGTCGTGGATGCCGCGTCAGTCTGGACCTTGAAGAGATCGTCGCAGTGCTTATGGTATCGGTGCGTAATACCAAACAGCTTCTTAGTGGTGTCCTGGGCGTGTGACAGGATGAAGGCGTTCTTCGCCTTGGACATCGTGATGCGCCAGTAGTAGCGACCCGCCGTGTATGTGGAGCAGCCCTGCTGACGCGCCTTGACCACCAACGCACGAACGCGACCCGTGCGTTGTAGCTGCTCCTCAATCTTGGAGTGGATGTACAACTGGGCCGCGTTCAGTTTGAACGGCTCAATCCTGCCGTCCTTTGTCGCTATCTTGAGATTCTTCTCTGCGTAGAACGGGAAGTCCTCCGCCATACGCTTGCGAAGGGCAAACTCACCAGGGAATTTTTCCTTGGGTTTAGCCATGCAGATTGTCTTTGAACTTCTCGATTGCCTTCGATGTGTCCATCTTAAACTCGCGAACCTCACGGGCGATCTCGGCGTACAGAGTACGCATGTCGTTCGTCACAGAGTTGCGCTCCCAGTTCATCCCAAGGATAAACCCAACAATAAGACCACCGCCACACCCACACAAAACCAAAATAATGTTATCCAGCATTTTCTTTTTCCTTCCGCTCTTCGCGGCGTTGTTTTCGTATAGCCTTCCACTTCGGGGAAGAGCAATACTTCTTGTTATATGCGGCATCCCGTAAGCTGCGGCACTTCTCGCTACAGTACTTCGGCGGCCTACCCACCGATGACTCAAGACGTTTGATGCGACCGCACCAGCTGCACTTTATCTCAATCAGGTTCCTGCGCGTGAACTGCGTCTTGACATCCATGATGCCAGCAACCGAAATGCGCGGGATCTCTTTAACCTTTTTCATGGTACCTGTTAACAATCTCTTGAGCCTGAATCATGCGCGACACCAGATTGTCACGCTCTTCCTCGATATCCGACAACCGCTGTGTGACTGCTACCAACTCGCGGTACGCGGCCAACACATCGAGCGACGGCCTTTTGATAGTGGCTTCCATCTATTCCCCCCAATCGTTACTGTTGATATGTTATAAGACTGAATCTTCCCGTGACTACAGTATTGTCTTTGTCTGTGTCCGCAACAAAGTACAGGACGTCTGTTGGGTTTAGCGTGAAGCCAAGTGGGTCTCCAACAGACTCTGTATTCTCAACAGCCGTGTCGATATTCATTCTGAAAACTTCAAAGCGTGTGTCGATACCACGATTATAAACGTAACCTTTAACATTCACAATAGGATTGCCACCAGAGGTTTTGTTTATATTCATCCATAACCATCTTGCGTTTGCCGTTCTGTTACTAGCGACAAAGAACATCAACTGCTGTGTGACGCTCTGTTCAGCGGGGATAAATGCCTGCACAGTACCGGAGGTGGTCGCCGTGATGGTTATGTTGCTGGCATTGAATGTGTCGCCACCATTAGCCGATACCACGCAACGGTTGATTCCATACCCGCTAAACGACGTGGTGTCTGTGCCATCTGTTCCAAGTGTGTGTGTCGCGATAGCATCCAACCCGTCGCTGTCGATATAGTAAAACGTAAGTTGCGTTGCACCAGTTGTGCCAGCACCATCAGTCGACCCGCCGCCCGTGCCATCATACGCGATATCAAACGTCTCAGCAGATGTCAGTGGGGTGAACGACGTTGCCGATGAAGCCCATATCGGAACCTCGCCAGAGGCGGCGGCAATACCTGGGTTGTATCCAAACTTGTTGAACTTGCTGACACCAGAGCGCAGACCGCGAGCCACCTCGTCGTAGAAGTCGTTGCCGCGCACAGAAACCGCGTCAGCGTCAAGACCGATACTCTGGTTGAGCGGTGAACTGATCGGGAGGAAGGATGAGCCGAAGTATGTGTACAGACGGAACGTGGACTGCGCCGAGGAGCCGTTGACATACCGCGCACGGAAGTAACGGCCACCCTTGACGGCAGTATGGAACTCAGGTACACCCGCAGCACACGCATACCCAGCGGTCGGAAACGCATGCCAGTTCGTTCCGTCAACCGACCAATCAAAGTACAGTGTGCCAGAAACGTCGGCGTATGAGTAGACCATAACGCACGGCTCAGAGTTCTGCTCGCCGGTGCCCGTGTAAGTAGCTTCGCTCGATAGTGGAGTCGTCGTAATGTTTCCCGTGGACTCGGAACCGGAGGTCATCGTGACGTGGAGCGGCGTATCTGCGCTGATATGCCCGCGATTGTGTGCGTTGAGATAGTCTATTTTATTTGAATCGTTGTATGCCATGGTGCTGATTATACCATCCTGTACCTTATTTTTCAACCACTGTAGACTCTGGGTATTTATCTATAATCAATAAATCTGATGTAGATACGGAACCACTACTTCCATCGTGCTTATAGTATTCAACAACGGTCTTGTATTTATACCTCCGTGTGGTGATCTTATCTATACCCTCTATAAGTATGTCATCAGATGGAATCCTGAGTATATAATCAAAATCAAGGTATTCGTAAGATATTGAACTGCTGTGACTTATACTCTTGAAAGCAAAGGAAATAACCCAACACATTACGCATACCATGAATAGCGACACAACCATGTTTACTATTTTTCTAATTTTATTTTCATTCATAATCACACCTTATTTTCCAGCTTCATTGGGTAAATTGTCGCCAGTTCACCGCCATCAATAATCGCGCATGACACAAACGGTCGTTGGTGGTGTTTGGCATACTGGAAGGCGTAATGATGAAAGTCGTAGCCGACACCGACCTGGACAGCAAATAGCCTTTTGTCGGCACCAGCAAAGTGCTGAACGTAAGCAACAGTATGGTGATGCCCCTGAACAACAGACTTAAACTCTCGCTGTGCGCGAACATGGGCTTTGGGGCCGTCACCATGACAATAAATCACATCATCAATCTCAAATGAATCTCCCCACTCCCATCTTGGTGTACCAAGCACATCATTGTAGTGCTTAATCCATACTGATGGAACACCGCCATCAAATGCTTTTCTTGCAATTATTCTATCGTGGTTGCCTATACAGACCTTCGCGTCCGGGAATGCCTTATACCACGGCTTAAGCTGCTCAATTGCTAATCTCAGTTCATCACCGGCACCATGACCATTGGGGTCAGATGTGTGAAATGACGCTGCACAGTTGTCAACAACATCGCCAATCATCACCACTTGGTCACACCTATACTTTCGTTTCTTCTCTTTACAGAAGTCGAGAAAGCCATCCATAATGAATGGGGCATGAAGATCAGGGATCACTAGAACTTTACTCATTTTAATCCTCCTTTACCTTTATGACAGAGATGGTTATGCTATCCTCTTTGCCGCGTGTGCGGCTTACCCCGTGAGTCACGCCGATCCATTCACCCTTCATATTCACCACCTCACGGACGATAGTAGCAACACAACGCGCCTGGGATTCCGTGAATAACTCACCCTTGTTTATGTATGATACCGAGAACCCGTCGCCATCACGAACACCAAGTTTCTGTCTATCACCCATCACCACACCCCCTAACTAGTCAATGAACAGAACCCACGCTCTGGCTCAATCTGGTATAACATGCTAATCGTCTCACCACAATCGCTCTCAGCAACAAACACTGCGACAAGCGGAGAGCAGCGCATGTTGTGCATGGTGAAGACATCTATTGTTTTCACAATAAATACAACCCCATCTTTCACATTAAATACAATCCCATCATAGTCCTCAATCACATCACCAACACAATACGGAAGCTTGTGCTTTACTGATAGCGCGTCGAAGTGATCGTTATCCATTCTTCTTCCTCCACAGGTCCACCATCTCGTCTGCCTTGCGCTGACACGCCTTCTCGCTGGCACCGGTCGAGTGCCACAACTCGTGCGAGAACGCCTTGACCCACTCCTCAGCCTCCGCTGCCCGACCACTGGTTGTCGGCGAAAACTTCGACACAGCAACACGAATCTTGTCGCCCCACCCGTAGTACCGAGTCCAACGACCGCGCCAGCTGCAACACTTGCTGCGCGTCTTACAGACCAACAACCGAATCGCGTCGTCGCGGACACCCATCTGGCGACGACACCAATGGAAGTGCTTAAGCACATACTCGTCGCTGCGGTGCGACTTGTTCTTGAGTTCCATCATTCGTCGCCCTCCGCAAGCGTTTTGCCGATCTCGTGCCAACGCGACATGCCGTCGTCCTCCTTCTCCTCCTCGACTTCGTCCTTCGGTGTGGAGATAGACTTGTCGATGATCTTGTTTATCAGCGACAACCGAGCCTGCTGGCTCAGCATCTCGTCGCTCTCGATGATCTCACCCTCCGTAGACACGAAGTACTCGCGACCCGTCAACGCCATACGCACCACCAACTCGAGAAGGCCGGAGTCCAGGATGTTACGGCGCAATACCGCCACCGTCAGCTTGTTGCCGCGATTGATCTCCGCGACCTCGGCAGCATCGTTCTTGCCGATAGCGATAACGCCCGTCTCGGCTGCCATCACAGGTGGATCTTTTTTCTTTCTAGCCATTGGGTTTCCTTATTTCTCAATCATCCAACCACGACCCCACAGAATGAAGTAGTGGTTCATACACTCAAGTGAGCAGCAACGGTCGCGCTCAGGGTGTTGCGCCCCCAAATAGAAGTCGAGTTCGCGCATCTTGAAGCCGCAGTTCGCGCAGTTGCTCATGGTGCCTCCTAGTGCTTCACGGCGAACTCTACGCCGTAGTCGTCCTCGTCGTCCTCAAGAATCTCCATGTCCTCGCCCGACAACGGTGGTGGGCATACGCCCATCATCGACAACCACATCGCCTGTTTCCACGGCTCAATTGCTGAGTTGAGGTCGTATCTAATCATATCACTGGCTCCAGGCCACGGGATTCACAAAACTCAATAAACTCATCAACCTCGCTTTGCTTTTCGACGTAGCTTGCTTTTTCAATACGCCTAGAAACATTGTCCTTATAATGACCATACATCGAGAGTAGTGTCGGGGAACCCGATATCGCATGATTTACCATCGTTTTATAGTGTGTGTACAACACAATGGAGTCACCATACTTAGTCTCAATCATATCACTGGTCCCTCCACGCTAACAGCAGTCCGATAATAGCTATAGTCAAAATATACAACTTCATGTATACCATCGGCGCGTATCCCAATATGGACCACATTCGACAACGGAATCCGAAGGAAGTCGTATTCGTAGTGGTCATCAACAACACAGTAGTGAAGTTCCAAGAATTCCATGATTTAGTGTACCATATTCTGCTGTGAGATTACCATGTGGCGGGGTGTTTGTCAAGAAAAATAATGTCTGGCAAAAATATACCAAAAAATTATAGAAGTTTGGCGTTTTTTGACCTCGGTTTGTATGCCTCTTTACAGCGCGTCCGAGCATCGCCTCGCCCTCCCCTGGGGCTTCGTCGCTGAAGGTATAGATACGTCCTGGCTTATTGATAACCCATTCTCATATCGTAATATCACGACATATCGATATATCTATTATGGACACCTGTGTCCAGGATTACGTTAGGCCGGTCACGCTACAGCCTGTAGCCGGTCGGCTGCCAGTGTATTGACAGAATTAATACTCAGTATTGACAACTTTGTGGAAAAAACCGGTTGACTTGATGAAACTTTGTGTTAAACTCAGGGTATAACATACAACAAACACAACGGCCACAGGCCAGAAAAGAGGAAAAGATGAACATGTATAGGAAAATCCACATATACTCAAACGCCAAATATTGCGGAACGATATCTAATGTGTCGCAAAACGATATAAACCGTCTATTGTCAAATGGTGGTGTTTTCTATAATAACGGTAGTAATATTGCTACGATAAGTTATGAACAATTATGGCAACTACCCCAATAAAATAATCCGAAACGCGCTCACGCAGCGCGTCTACACACTGTGGCGAGTGTGTACTGATGATGGAAGCCAAAACAATGAAGGGGAACGACAGATGAAATACACACCGAAACCATTCAAGGCAGCATTATGGATACAGAGCGGCGAGGGCGAGAGCAGCAAGGCTGTAATATATACAGGCAAGATGGATATGCGATCTATCAGGTCACGGCTGACCCGTGAACGTTGTAACGGTGAACGATGGGCCTATGCATGCATCTATAGTAATTTCAGTCACGTCCAGCTAACAGATGAGCAATTGGAATATTTTGTGAGCGTCGACGGATATATATTCTAATAATTCCGAAACGCGCCCACACGGCGCGTCTACACACTTGGCGAGTGTGTACTGATGATGGAACGCCAAACAAACCAAGAAAGGGAACGAAATGAAAACAGTAGCAGATGTGCGAAAAGCCATTAAACCGTTGGGGTTTAAGGTAAAAACCACGGCTGTATCGTGGGGCAAGGCCGCGACCTACACCGACACAAACGGTGCTAAGATGCCCGACATCTTCTTCACTAATGAGGCATTAGAACACTGGAAGCCCCTGATTGCTTGGCGTAAGGCTAATCGTGAGGCGTTGCAGGTTGTACGTGAAAATGAGGACTGCACGGGGTTGCTGTAATCAACCAGAAAAGGACATAAACACATGCAATCACTAATCGAAGCTGCAATCACTTTCGCGCTATTCGCGCGTCTAGGGGAAACCAATGTATTCTGATTTTGAAAACGAAACGCGAGACGATATCGCCGCACAATACGCCGAAAATGGCATTGTTTACAACGAAACGTGCGCCGCATTTTGGGCCGCGCGTACCGATGAAACCGTAGTCTAACGCGCGTTAGCGCAAAAGGAAACGCAACAATGGACACCAAATTCACCCCCGCAATGGCAGCCTGGACCCGCTATATCCCCGCCAGTACTCACCGGAGCGCACGTATTCGCGTAGAATCCTGGTTTGATGGTTCACGCAAGTATTATCCCTATGATTACAACGAATCCGGAACGGACGGAGCGCACCGAGCGGCGTTTCTACAGTGGTGCGTAGACACTCACCCCGACATGTCTACCCCCGCTGAAGTCCGTTATTCTGGCACCCCGGACGGACGGGGCTATACTTTCCAAATCGTTCGCGGCTAATCCCAGTATTGACACATTCGCGCCGGCGAGTGTGTCAATGCGGGTGATTAGGCCCTAATAAACCAAGAAAAGGATAAAGCAATGAGTATCAAAGACCTTACTTCGCAGCAATTGAAACGTATTTACTGGCGGATTTACAATTCGCACTCCGACTGCTACGGTCTGGACTGGCGCACACTGCGCATCGTCTCGCCAGGTGCAGCTTGTACGCTCGACGCGATCTTGCGCGAACTGCGCTCGCGATAAATTAGCCCCTAGAATGCCCTGTAACGCGATTTCGTTCGCCGCTAAGGTAATCACACTACCTTAGCGGCGATCGTGCGTTCTGGGGCATTCTAGGTGCCTTCCTGGGCGTCCTGGCGGTGCATCATAACCACGACACGCGGCCCCACGGTCTCGACATCCCGACAACAGGTGAATGTGTGGACCCGCCGGATTCACGGCACCGCGCCGCGCCGCGCTGGATTCCGGCAACATACGGGCTAAAGTTGAACCCCCTCGTGCTAACGTTAAACCCCTGCGCCAGATTCTGACAACCCGCGTGCTAACATTGAACCCCCGCGCCCAGAAACCATGCGCGGGTAATTAATACAAAACTTTTCTACTTTATACTAAATTATCTACTAAATTCGGATCGCGTAAACCCTTGCCCTGTCTATATATATATAGAGAGAGAGAGATTTAGTAGATAATACTATACGGGGTCGCGGGGGGACTTGCCAGGCTTCCAGTAGGTGACCCCCATCTACTTTTCGACTAAATTGAGTTTATTTGTAAAACTTTATATAGCAACGGCTTACGTATCTACTAAATTGTCTACTTAATACGCGCACTTTTGTATAAATTATTATAAGTTGAATAACCGCCCGAATAGTAATATACTTACACAGTCTGGAAACAACCAATTGGAGTGTTAATTATGAAAGTGTGTCCGAAGTGTAAGATTGAGAAAGACGAGTATATGTTTGGTGTGTGTAGGTCTAGGCGTGATGGGTTGCAACCATACTGTAAGCAGTGTAATATTGAGTATCAAAATAAGAGGCAAGCAGATGACCCTGAATCGTTTAAGGAATACCAGCGACGGTACTATAGGGAAAATAGGGATTCGCGCTTAAGGTATATTAAAGGAAGGATTGATGAGCGCGCCGAATTCCTAAGGGGTGTAAAAGAGTCTAATGGTTGTAAGCAGTGCGGTATCACAGACCACAGAGTGCTGCACTTCCACCATAGAGATCCATCACAAAAATCATTCAATATAGCCTCTGGCAGCAGCAGGTCACTAAGTAAACTTCAACAGGAAATAGAGAAGTGTGACATACTTTGTGCTAACTGCCACGCGATACTACACTATAAGCAAGAAAGGGATGGTACGTTAAAGGTTAATCGTGGCGCGCCACGCACATTCTAACATTACTTAAGCCATTAACTGTCTGGTTGTTGACTGTTAGATTCCGTCCGAAAATTTTTTTGGAATCGATGGAACCTTTGGGCGGGACGTGGGTATTAACCTGGTAGTCGCAACAAAAAGGAGGCGCGATATGACTGAAAAGCAGGAACTAACCATTGCTACCGTGTGCGCGGTTGTCGCGTGCGCTGCGGTTCCGCTCGTGGTGCAGGCGTTCAACGTCTACCTGGCGTGGCGTGGATGGGAGATTTAGTATGCGTAAAGTAGACGAAATGATTGCCGACCTGAATCAGTTGGTCAACGACGAGGTGTATCATCTTGAACCGCACGATATCGAGCGGTTCATCGAGGAAATGGACACCCTGACGGATGAGTTATGGCTATGGCACCGCCGCGAGGCCAGCCTATGAATATCGAATTCATAGAAAAACAGAACCCGCGAAAATATCGCGCAGTTGATGTGGAACAAAAGCCGGATGATCGGGGTTACTACCTGAGTGACTGGCATTACAGCCGGGTGAAGTGCCTGGAACAAATCAAAAAGGAGGGTACACCTAATGGAAACAAGTAATGTGACGCAGCTACACACGTTTGAGTTCCTCGCCAACGGCGAGGTGTTTGACCGCCGAATCGGCAACTGGTACACTGCACGGTGCTACGCACAGCACGTAAGCGACGAGACGGGCATGGCAATCGGGTTCTACGACGTGTTGTTGCCGCAGCATATGTCCACCGCAGCATGGTGGACCACGGAATCGCCCAAAGAGGTTTACGCAGCCTACAATATTGAAAAGGAAGAAACCAATGACTAGAAAAGCAGCCGAGATTGGAATGGATATCATTAAGCTGGTATCCGACGAGGGTATGCACCTTGAGGGTGTCGAGGAATATGAGATTCTCCGGTGGACCCTGCAAGAGTGCCTGGACGCGGTGAAGGCCGCAATCAAAAAGGAGGAAGCATATTATGAGCAACTGCAGCAGCTTTAACGAGAACGCGCTAAGTGCGGACGAACGTGAGGCGATGGACCTGGTTGCCGACATGATACGCAGCCAATGGATGCAGGACGCGAATAGCTGGCTAGATGAAGCCATGGGGGAATACTGATGGACGAGCCATTAGACGAGCCATATTGCAGAATATGTGATGGGGATGAGATGTGTGATGAACTCTATCCAATTGAAGACCCGTGGGGTGGTGTCTATGGATATATGTGCGCGGTATGCGCGGAAGGGAGACAAGGAAATGAGTGACTATATGCCTGACCGCCCCATTAACGACACGCTGCGCGAGGTAACTGAGGCCAGATTCGAGGATTTTGTTGAGGACTTGCCGGACGCACTGGAATCTGAGTTGCGCGAGGTTTCGGATGCCCTTAAGGCGTTGAGTGATGCGCTTCGGAGTGAACTGTACTGTGCGGATTTCGACACGGACTGGCGCAGCTACGACGAAGAATTCTTTGTTGAACTGAAACGAACAATTGACTACTTTGGAGGCTGACTAATGCACACGCTAGTAATTTTCAGAGACAATAACGGGAAGTGGTGCGCCCCGCTAGAAGCTATCAACGGCAGAACTGGGGAGGTATACCCCGGCCACACCGCGCACCGCTTCACGGGCGAGGTTGATGCCGACGGGGTGCCGTGGTATGAAGGTGACGAAGGCTTCGACAAGTACGGGCGTCCGTTTGTTGTCGGGTTTTCGGAGGGATGTTTTTGGCAGAAGTACGTGGATAAATCGGTGATATTCACGACGCGCCTACTCACCTCTTCCACCCACACGCCACCCGTGAAGAAGTACAAGCGTCTACGCCCATTAGGTTGTCCAGTCATGGTCGAGGACGAGCGCGTCAGCGACCGCCGCACAGGCACGAAGCGGCCAGAGCGAAAGACGGGGCGTATGGGTGTGCCATGTATGAAACCCTTCAAGGAAACAGATTCCGATTGGCCTTGTAATAAACCCATAGGTCGCCGCAATGGACCAATGGACCGCCGCCACCCAATCAGCGAGCGCAGGCAGGAGAACCGCGATGCCTGACATTTATATCACCGACCCCGAGCAGACCACGCTCGTGGTGCCGATGGAACGTCCTCCTGAATGGCAAGAGATTCATCACGGAAAACCGAGCAAGGTTTTTCTTGATACGTTCGCGCCCCTCGCAGTCGGCGCACTGGTCCCGGTGCGCGAGGAGTGGCGGCTATTGGATTTCACGCTGTTACGTTCGGAACGCAAATATAAATTCACTATTCAGTATCGAGATGGTCGATTAATGGATTACTTCTGCATCATGCAGAAGTTTGGATTGTATGTATCGTCGTTTGTTAAAAGTGAAGAGTTCACTAAAGGAAATGACGGAGACTGGCAACCCGCGTCCACGATGCCCGACTTCGCAGTCCGCGAGCATCGGCGCGTCTGCGCGGTGGAGGCAACAGAACTGATTGAGGGCGAACCGGGGCATGAATTTCGAGAATGGCTATGGCTCATCACGCTCGGCGACACGGTTTACCGTGACGACAACGGCGTGAAAGCGCGGAGGGTGAGTGAATGATGGAAAAATTTACTGTTACTGATGGGATCATGACAGCAGATGATGACGCTGTTGTGGATGGTGGGAAATTCTACCTAGCGCACGAAGTAGACCAGCGCATCGCGGAACTGGAGAAAGAAGTAGATGAGTTGAAGAAAACGGCTGTAGCTTGCAACGAAGCGTATGAACTCGAAGAAACTGATAACGAGGTTTTGCATAAGCGCATCGCGGAACTGGAGGCGGAGAACGCGAGGTTGCGCGAGACGCGGGTGCCGGATGACTTGCTGGAGCGGCTTGTTGTATTCATGCTAGACACCGGAGACTTTCAGGGTAGTGAGGATAAAACCTATGAGGAGGCAAGAACCATCCTCAATAATAGGAAGGAATATAATGAAGCAGCCAACAAAGAAACAGATTAAGCTACTGGAGAAGTATCTACTGTGGCCGTGTCCGGTGGACATGGTGCCGAAGATGCTGGAGCATATCGAGCGTATGACGGGAGACAGGCCATGAGATGCCTTGTATGCGGTAAGCCGGGAGAGAGGCAGTACTGTAACCACGAGTGTGAAGCACTTGAGTTGGGTGAAAGCACAGCGCACAACACTATGCGTGGCGACGACACGCGCAGCTACTATGGCTGTGGTCCGGTGCGGTTCTATAAGAGGGATATCGAGTTGTTGTCGATGACGCTAGACGAGGTGCCTGAGATTCTGGCTGGCAAGCGGTGGGTTGATGTCGGTAAGATAGATGATGGTATTCGTCGCGTCGTGGACTATGCGGGTTCACTTTCACAGCCCTCATCAGACACAGTGTTAATTCAAACTAAGTATGTTAAGGAACAACACTACGTAACCAATTGGCTTCAATAGCGGAAGGAACAAACTAATGAGTTATGAACGCGCACAAAGAATGTATGACAACCAGACTCCGTGGGACAACTACAAAGAATTGCCCGATGACTTGATTGATGCGTACAAGGATACAGAGGAGTACCAAGATTGGATTATGGAGGAGGCTGGTAACGGAGACTGGGTGTTGTGGGAAGAGAGAAACTACGACGCTATTGTTGAGCGAGCGACTGAGTATTGGGGCGACCAACACGCTGGTGCCGCCGATGACTATACCGACCATAAGTGTGACAGATAAGGGGGGCTTTAGTATGGTCTACAAAAAAACACCACGCCACAACATTGAGTCAGACGAGGCGCGATACCTTGCTGCGTTGCGTGAGATATATGACTACGCACGGGGGCATGAATTAGAATACATATGCGAGGTGATCGACGGTGTAACCAGCGGCAGCGAGACGTTGCCGCCACCCAGCATCGGCAACAACGTGCTTGAGTTCTCGATATCGGGCAAGCCACAGCCGCAGCTGCGGCCTCGTGTTACGAAGCGTGGCGGGTTTGTGAAGCTGTACGACGAACACAAGTGTGTTAAGGAGAAGCTGCGCGTAGCCAGTATCGCGGAACGCGCACACCACGGCAACACACCAATCAACACACCGATCCATATTGACCTCACGTTCAGGATGCCGGTGCCGAAGGGCGCAGTAAAGACCACGCGCCTCGGTAGTCCACATGTAAAGAAGCCAGACATCGACAACCTGGTCAAGTTGGTGCTTGACGGCATCACAAAATCTGGCCGTGTGTGGTTTGACGACAACCAGGTCTGCGCGATATCCGCTCGCAAGATTTACAGCGAGTTGGTGGGTACGGATGTGGTAATAAAGTATTGACAAACACGCAGTAGGGAAGTATACTGACGAGGGCTTTACGCCAAAGGAAAGGAAACAGCCAATGAAGATCAGTAAGGGAATCATTGAGAAGCCACGCCGCGTCATGGTGTATGGACGGCAAGGCGTGGGTAAGACAAGCTGGGCGTGTTCCGCGCCGGAGCCGCTTGTGATTCAGACAGAGGACGGGTCGGGGGACATCGACGTACACCGTACCGAGCGGCACGTATCGTTCGACTCATTCATGGGGGACTTGCGCTATCTGTACGAGGCCGAAGCTGGTAAGGTACCGTATCGCTCGCTGGTGGTGGATTCATTTGACTGGCTCGAGAAGTTGATTCATGAGCATGTTGCACTCAAGAATGGGGTATCGTCGGTATCGGACGTCCCGTATGCCAAGGGTTATGATTACGCACTAGAATATGTTGGCAATGTATTGCTACTGCTTGAATTGATTCTCAAGAAGCACAACACGAACATCATCCTGGTGAGTCACGCACGAATCACGCGCTTTGAAGATCCCAACAGCGACAGCTACGACCGCTACGTGCCATCACTACACGTAAACTCTAAGGGTAAGGGGGCGGGTCCGCTAGTGCAGGAGTGGTGTGATGAGGTATTCTTCATCCATGAGAAGGTGCGTACACGCGAGGTAGACCGTGGCTTTGGCGGCAAGTCCATCAAGGCTATGGGTACTGGTGAGCGGATCATCTATACCGAGTGCCGCCCCGCATTTGACGCGAAGAGGCATCTTAAAATGCCAGACGAACTCCCATTTGTCGAGGGTCAAGGCTGGTCTGAATACTCAAAGTACTTTAACAAACCACAAACAGAAAAGGAGCAATAACTATGAAACTGAATTTCAAGACGAGCGAAGTGCCGCAGGAAACCGGGTTCCAGCCCATCCCGAAGGGCCGCTACGAGGTCGTGGTGGACCGTATGGAGCCGAAGGCCACGAAGTCTGGGGGTACCATGCTGTCAACGGCGTACCAGGTTGTTGATGGTAAGTACAAGGGCCGTCTCATCTTCGAGAACATCAACATCGAGAACAAGAACAATGTTGCCGAGCGTATTGGTCGCGCTCGCCTCCGCGATATTGGACTGGCTTGCGGCATCACGGATGTCGAGGACACGGACGACCTGAAACACACCCCATTCGACATCGAGGTTGATGTGGAATACAGCGACTACCGCAAAGAGAACGAGAACGTCGTGAAGAAGATTTATTTCGATAAGAACGACGACCTTGTTGGGGTAAAGCAGGGTGTTGTTAATAAGATGCGAGATGCTGAGCCGGCATCGGTTGGTGCCGACGACGATATCCCGTTCTAAAGTTTCCTCATTGTTGCGTCCCCGCGCCCAGACGTGTCCTGTTGACACCGCTGCGGCGCGGGGCAACCTTAACCCCCAAAGGACAGCCAGCCTTGGAACTTAGATACTACCAGAAAGACGCGATAGCCGACACATACAGCTATCTGCGCGAACATCCAGACAAGAACCCCGTCATCGTGTTGCCGACAGGCGCAGGAAAGACACCGGTTCTAACATCCATCAGCCGAGACGCTATCAAGTGGGGCCGTCGTGTAATGATTGTGTCCCACCGCAAGGAACTGCTCCAGCAACAGTTCAATACCAGCCTCAACTTCGATGACCTCAAGGGCAAGGTCGGCATCTACTCATCCGGCCTCGACCAGCGCGACACAGACCACCCAATCATCATTGGCGGTGTCCAGTCGGTATACAGACGCGCCGACGAGTTTGGCTCATTTGACTTGTTAATCATTGATGAGGCACATTTGATACCCGATAATGAGGGGTCAATGTACCAGCAGCTAATCGCCGTGATGCGCGACATCAACCCATCCATCAAGATACTTGGGTTGACGGCTACGCCATACCGCACAGACGGCGGGTATATCTACGGCGAGGGTCGTATGTTTGACGACATCTCATACGAGATAGACGTGCCTACCCTGATTGACGGCGGGTTCCTGTGTCCGCTGCAATCCAAGTCAGGACTTGAGAAGTCGTGTATCAAGGTCGATGGCGTAGCCAAGCGAGCCGGTGATTGGAAGCTGGACGAGTTGGGCGAACGCGCCACGGAAGATGGCATGGTGCGCTCGGCTATCGCAGACATTATAGAGCGTACACAAGGGCGAAAGAAAGTGCTGGTGTTCTCCGTGAACCTGGCGCACGGAGAGGAGATTGAACGTGAACTTTGTCGTCGAGGAGTTCGTGCCGTTTCGGTATCGGGCGATAATATCTTCCGCGATGAGATCATCGCGGACTTTAAGACCAATCCGCAGACTCGGTTTCTTGTTAACTGCAACCTTCTTACTATTGGATTTGATTATCCTGAGATTGATTGCGTGGTGCTTCTTAGGCCCACATGCAGTGCTGGACTTTATTACCAGATGGTTGGTCGAGGCTTGCGTATACACCCAGCTAAAGATGATTGTCTCATTCTCGACTATGGCGGGAACATCCGCAGGCATGGACCTATTAACCGAGTGCGGGTGTCGAGCAGTGGTAATCCCGGACGACGAGATGTAGAGACGTACACCAAGCAATGTCCTATGTGCCACGAAGTTGTACCGTCAGGCACGACAAAGTGCTATGGTATGCTAGGCGACGAGGTGTGCGGTCATGTGTTCCGCACCGAGAAGCAGGAGGTCAGCCACAACACGCAAGCTGCCGAAGACGACATCCTGGGTCCGCCGCGAATCGAGGACAAGAAGGTGAACCGCATCAAGTACGCCGTCCACGAGAAGGTTAAGGACGACGGCGAGGTGTCGCGCACGATGCGCGTCGATTACTACTACTCAATTATCGAGAAGGTAAGCGAGTGGATATGTATAGAACACACGGGCTGGGCCGCGCAGAAGGCCGAGCGTTGGTGGCGCGACCGCACCAATGGCCCGTACCCAGCCGACTGCGAGGACGCAGTAGAACGCGCACTGGCTGGCGAACTGAAAGAGCCGAAGGCAATACGTATTAAGTACGCAACAAAGTATCCTGAGATTGTAGGCTACGGATTCGAGGAGGTGGCGGGATGAAGATATCAAAAGAGTTGCTTGGAAGGCTTGAGGATTTCGCGGACGAGATGTACTACATGATAAACAATAATGAGCGGCTAACCCACGATGTCCTTGAATATTACATTGGAATCATTGAGAAGATAAAAGAAGGGAGGTAGCCAATGACTGACACACGCTACTGCTTCCGCTGCAAGGCACCTTGTGTCGAGGACTACCACACCATCACGTTGATAGATAACTTCAACCGTGCCGAGCCGTATAGCCGCATTACTTCCTGTAAGGAATCGGAGGCCACATTCTGTGTTGAGTGTACGGCGTTAATCACCGCAACATTTTGGGGACAACAATGACTGACTCAGAAAAAGAACAGCTACGCAAGGCACTGAACGACAACATCACGCGCATCGCAACCGAGTTGCTGCCAGGTGGTAAGTTCCGTGGCGAGAACTGGGTGTGCGACAACGTGTATGGCGGCGAGGGTCGCTCGTTCAATCTGTGTGTACGCGGCGACCGTGTGGGCCTGTGGCTCGACCACGCCACGGGCGAGTGCGGCGATGTGTTCGGCCTGATTATGGCGAACCGTGGCTGCGACTTCACCGCCGCTATTGAATGGGCGCAGGACTTCGCCAACTACGCACCAGCTGCAACCCAGTGCGAGGCACCCAAGGTGAGCCATAAGGTCTACGACGCACCTCCAGAGAACGCATACGTCTACTACAATAACGACGGCGAGGCTGTGCTATGGGTAGAGCG
>Ga0208644_1001038_pt1 | contig 24009 bp, 28 predicted proteins | sample VirMetDEL_Nov_18_FD_184517 | JGI IMG/M metagenome (GOLD analysis project Ga0208644, IMG submission 184517) | Aqueous microbial communities from the Delaware River and Bay under freshwater to marine salinity gradient to study organic matter... | ecosystem: Environmental > Aquatic > Marine >...
CACTACCGAACAGAAGAATATGTAGCAAGAAGAAAAGATGGGCTTCCTGCGGTTGATTCGAGTTGGTATAGCGGAACAGGAAATCCACCACATTGGGCTTTGTTTGGAGGAAACTCTACTTATGCGAGCCCAAGAGGTCTTTTGGAAATTATGGAAGATATATCTGATGCTCTTGGTAAAAAGGGCGAAGGGGTTAAAATTAGAGATTTGGAAATTGTTAATTTGAAAGGCAAAAATCAAGTTGATAAAATGTCGGGAATTCGAGCAATTGAAAGATACTTTGACCAATTAGTTAAGAAGGAGCAATTTTGGAAAGGCGGAAGACTACTTATAGATAAGGTAAGGCAGGATTTTACTGCTCAAGAATTTAAAGTGGCTCCAAGAGAACAAAGCAAAGTTAGGGAATTGGCTGGTTTAGGCACAGGTAAAGATGCTATTGCAGGAACTATTGTTAATTTTAAAGTGACTTCAACTGCTTTGCCAATTATTGATTTGGTGAATTCGGCACTTATTCGTGCAGGAACAAATAAAGCACCCGATGGATATAGAGCGTGGCAAAATCAAAGAAGAACAGGTTTCGATTATCGTAAGACGGCTAAAGAAATCTATGGAGAAGATACTGGTAGATTTAAGCCCGACCAAAAAATTATTTCAAAGAGATGGGCAGAAATTTTGAGGGGTTAAAATGTCTGTTACCCGTAAAAGATGCGGTCTTTGCCAAAGCGAAGAAAGGGCTGAATTAGAAACGGCTTTGGAAACTCGCCAAATGACTTGTGATGAAATGGATTTGGCTAATGGTTGGAGAAGTGGAACTTCGGCTCAACATCAGCGAAATCATATGGGCGATTTTGAAATGAGTTCAAATCCTAAGTGTAATTTATGCACAGACCCAATGAGAAAACACTATGAGAAGGCAATTCATGAAGGGAATATTCAAACTGATGCGGTGGCAGAAGCATTAGATACTTCAAAGGCTCAAATTCAAAGACATATGAAACATCACTTAACGCCAATAGTTCAAGAATCGGCTGCTATGATGATTGCTCAAAAAGAAATTAGTGAAGTTGATTTACTTTCCAACAATGTGCAAAAATTAGATACAAGATTAGAGCAAGTGTTTAATGAGTTAGGAAATGACTTAGACCCTAAGATGATTGATGCACTTACTAAGTTAGCAAGAGAAATTAGAGAGTCGCTAAAGTATCTTATGGAGTTCAAAGGTAAATTGGTTCATAAGAGGCAAGATACAATTATAGTCGCCCAAATGCAAATTGTTCAAGAAGTGCTTGCACAGAACAATCCCGAAATTTGGCTCGATATTAAACAAAAAATGCAGGAGAGATTACAATGACATGGTTTTCTATAATTAAAAAACCAAGAGTTGTAGGAGAAAGATACGGAATGAAGGTGGATAATGATTATCCTTTGGGAATGATATTGAGTTATTATGATAATGACCTTTACTTAAAGGATGAAATATGGGAACAAATATCTGACTATCCTTCCGATATGACAATCATTGAAAGAGAACTTGATAAAGGAAATAACATAGTTGATGCTCTTAAAAAGGTAATAGAAAAAACAAAACACTTTATTGATAAAAAAGATGATGAAATGTGGAGTAAGGAATCTATTGAAGAAAAATTAGGAAGAGAATTAACTCCAAAAGATTATGAAAGGAACATTACATTTGAAGATAATGCGGTAACAAATTCCGCTATATCACAGTTAATATTAAACAATCCAAAAGCAATAAAACTTATGGAAGAAAATTCAAGATTACAAAGAGAACTATCAAAAATAATGCAGGAGAGATTACAATGAGTTGGGAAGATATACTAAAAAGCGAAAGAAATAGATTTGAAAATGTTATCAAAGATTTAGAAAAAGAGATATATAAAAAATACAAAGGAGATAGGGTAATGCGTCTTTTAAGTAGGGGAGTTCATTTTGACGAGGCTGTTGGAATATTTGTGAGAATCAATAAAAGACTAGATAAAATCGCAGAAAACCCAACAGAAGAAGATTTGATAGATTTTATGACACAATATTTAGATTTTAATTACCTATCGGCAAAAAGATTCATAGATTCTAGACTAGGATTTTAAGGAGAGATTACAATGAGTTGGGAAGAAGAAATTAAGAAAAGTAAAACTCCTATTGGAGATAAAATGAAAAAGGAAGTTAAAGAAATTTTAGAGGAACTACTATCTGAGGGAAAAGAAAAAATAACAGTTTCAAGAAGCCTTCTTAATATGATTTGGAATTTAATGTAATGCAGGAGAGATTACAATGACTGATATTAACAAGAGATACCCGATGAGAGAACATCGTGCTACTATAAGAAGAAAAAGACGAGAAGCACAAAAGAGACATAAAGCCAATCTTCCTAATATTATTGAAGAATATAAAACAATAATAGAAATGATAAAGGTAATGAAAAAAGACCCCGAATACAAAGATAAACAAGAAAACCTAAATAGAGTTTTAGATACATTTTCAGAAGGTCTTAAAAGATTAAAGGAGGAATTACAATGAGTTGGGAAAATACAATAAAAAAAGAAAGCAAGTTCTATACTAAAAGAAAACTTAGAAAGTTATTAGAAATTTTAGAAAGTGACATGGAAGATTTTTCTAAAATAAATCAATCAATAGGTTTTGTAGAAAGCATGTTAAAACAAATAGACGATTAGGGGATTACAATGACTTGGAAAAACATTCTTAGAAAGAGCATTGAAACGGCTACCCGTTCTGCTGAACTATGGGCTATGAATGATTATGACTTATATCAAGATGTCAAAGCCAAAATTACAACCTTAGTGAAAAGTGGTCACGATAAAGAAGAAATCATTACTATTTTATCTTCTTGGCTACCAAATATGATGGCTCACATGGATGGGTTTATGGAAGAACTGGCAAGAGAAGATGCACAAGGAATTCCCGATGCAATTAGTGATGTAGATTGGGAAGAAGTGTCAAGAAATTACGAAGAAGATATTGATACTATTATTGAAGACTACGCTTGAGGAATAAAAATGTGGTTTGAAGTAATTAAAACGAGGCAACCTGCCGATGTCTTTGCTTTGGCTTTTATAATTCAAGATAATAAAAAAACAGATAAGTTAGTTGGAGAACTTGAAACGGCTAAAGTGAATGAAAATTTTAAAGGAATTTTATCTACAATTAAAGCAGGACAATTAACATTAGATTCTATAATTGCCAAATTTCCAGTTCCCGACTTTCCAAGAGAACAAGCAGAAAAAAATCTCGAAAGAATTATGCAAACTGCCAAATTTGAAACGATTTCTAACTTAGAGCCTATCCTAAGAGAAGCAATTGCTCTAAATTCTAAAATTAGAAATCCAAATGAGGAGACTACTACTGCCGATGAGGAAAAATTAGCGTCTTTAGTTGAGAAAATTGTTGAAACTTCAAAAAAATCAAGGCAAAAATTGTCTGATGACAAAGTGGTAAGAGAACTTTTGGCCTATTTTAATAAAAATGTAAGACCAAAAAAGAATTTTGTGCTTACTTTTGAAAAAATTCCCGAAGATAGAGCAGACTTTGAGAAAAAATTACAAGAAGTGGCTGAAATTATCGTAAAAGAAGAGAAAGTTGGAGAAGAAACAGTGACAACTTACTTAGGAAAGGTCGAAAATGGCGAAATTTTGACTAATTTTTCTACTGCGAATGAACTTTTAGCATTTTTGAATTCAAACCCCGATAAAAAGGAAATGTTTGCAGAAACATTAGCCCCTTTTAGTCCAAAATTACCACAACTTACTCGTTCTTTTGGAGCAAAAAGGAAGAAAACTTCAAGAAAAAAACAAAGCGAAGAAAAATTACAAGATTTGGTAGTAAGAGAGGTTAAATTTACCCCTGCTACAATAGATAGTTATGAAGATGTTCAAAAATATCTTAAAGCCTTGACAAATGTTCCATATAGCCTAAAAGCATTCGTTCCCGATGTTCTTTCTACTACAACAGGAGATAATTTAACTGAGGAAACCAATGATATGCCCGAACAACTCATACTTTCAAGAGAGTCGGGTAGAAGCAAGTCAATAATTCTAAATCCTTATGCTGACTTATTGATGAAAAATGATTATACTAATCCAAAAACTTGGTTTAGAGACTTTTTTGAAGACATACGAGTTTCACAAATTGTTAAAGAAGGAGCAGCAGAACTTATTGTATTAGATGACATTTATGATATGATTCAATTGAATAAAACAAGTAGGTTTGGGTTCAATCCCGATATGTTTAGTTCTATTTCTTTGTCCGAAAATAGAAAGGCTTCAAGACAGAAACTAAAAGACATTATTCTTGCAGATTCTACACTCAATGCTGAATTTAATAGAGGGGTAAAACCCATGTTAGAGAATGTGCTTACTGAATTAAGAACGGACTTTACAGTGAATGAAGCAGAACAACTATTAGAACTTTGGAATCCCGAAGTGTCTGATTTTGAAGAAGAATATGGGGAAATTTCTTTTATCTATAAAGATGCTAAAGGCCAAGTTGTTGAAAGCGAGGGAGATGCTAAGTTTGTGGAAATTCAAATTAATGGCGAAAGTAAAAACTCCGACCAAATAAAAGAGATTTTAGAAGACGAAGGAGAAGAAATAGAAATGATGCCATTTAGAGAATTAGTAGAAGGTAATAACTTTATTTCGTATGTTCTTTCTTTAGAAGACTTGGGTTCTATTTTAACAGAAGCAAATACTTCTGCAAAATACATAGATAAACTTGAGCCAAAAAATAGTCTTGTGTTTTTAGCAACAATAAGCGAAAGTATGACAGGTCAAAATGAGGATTTGGTGATTAATGCTCTCGAAGAGGTTTCTTTAGAGGAATCTGATTCAGAAAAGGAAGTCCTACTAAAAGAATTAAATGATAAAATGCCTCAATTTCTAAAAGACTTGAAAGAGCAATTAATTAATGCATTTCAGATAAAACTGAACGACTTTTCAGAAAATTACATTAATTATGTTGGCAACAGTAAAGATAAAGCAATAAGGGCTATTGAGGCGTTTAAGAGGGAAGGGCTTTTAGAGGAGTGATTGGAATGAATTATGAAGAAGAAATAATGCAATTTATTGATAACTATGAATACGGCACTTCCCAATATAAAAATAAGAAGAAGGAACTTCTTCGTAGAATTAAAGAAGGGGTTGCTCAAGAAAAATTAGACGAAAAGGAATCTAATGAGAAACTCAAAGAGTTAAGGAGGTTTTTGAGAAGCCAAGAGCAAAGCAAGCAAATGGCTTCAGGGCAAACTATTTCCATAGGAAGTCGAAAACTAGAAGGAAGTTTAGACCCTATTTTGAGAATGAACATTACTAACGAAAGTGGGGTTAAGCATTCTCCAAGCACTTTTACAGATAGGAAATTAGAAGCAGATGAAATAGTTATAGGCAATATTGTAGAAGAAATCATGACAAAGGATTATGCTAAAAAACTAAAAGAATTCGCTGAGGCACTTGGCGGTGAAAAAGAAAAGAATCTTTTAGAGAACTTTAAGTCTATTAAAAGAGAGATGGAAAGGAAAAGAAAAAAAGAGTCTCTTCCCGAAGTAAAGACAAAAAACATTACAATAGATGTTCGTAAATATTTAGGTGCTACTGATTTATCCAAAGCCACTACAAGAGAAGGAATCTATACTTTTTGGGAAGAAGTGGCTAAAAAATATAATGCGTTTGATGATGCTTTACAAGAATTCTTTAGAAATATTATGGATGAACAAGGGCTTAAGACTTTATTTGAGATAGTTCAAGAAAAAGGAGAGCGAGCCTTCTATGACGAAGCAAGAAGAATTTATGAAAAATATGGAAATGAAAATTTAGAATATCTTGCTGATTTTACAAAGGCACAAGCAAAAATAACTGCTGACCCTAAAGAAAGGCTCATTGAAGCATTTGATAGAATAGTTACTGCTGAACAATTGGCAGAAAAGAAAAAAGAAATTATTCAAGGAGATGTAGAAGAAGACACCTTTGAAAGCACACAAAGGGCGTGGGAAGAAGTATATATGAATGAAGAATTAAATGCCTCTAAAGGCGGTATTTTAGGTGATTTTGAAATTGACCTTGTTGATGAGGAAGATGAAGATGATGTAAGGGATTTAATGGAAATGCCTACTGACCCACTTCTTGCATATGAATTAATGAAAAATAAAAAATTAATTGCTTTAGATGATGAGAGCGAACTTATTCTAAAAGAAACTCTTGCAGAACTAAAGAAAGAAAACTTGTATTTAGATTTTCAAACTAACTTATCTGAATTATTAGATGAAGTAAAAGATACAGTTGATATAGATAAAGAAAAATATGTTCTTCCTATTTCTGTTCTTTCTAATGATATGTTTGCTAAGTATATTAAAACAACAAAAGTTCCTTCTGCTATCAATAAAAAAGAAATCACTGTTGAAGTGTTAGAAACTATTGATGAATTGTTTGAGGAAATTCATGCCTTACTAAGCACTGAAAAGTTTGGCTTTGCTATGGGAGTTAGAGCAACAGGTAGAGCAGGTTTAGGTAGTTTAGTAGAAAGAAGAGAAGCGAGGGGAACGGCAATACAAAGATTGGCAGAAGAACCTCTTAGAACTGTTCCAAGTAATCCCGAACAAAGAGGAAAATTAAAAGAAGAAATAAAACCTATATTGGAATCTCTACAAAAATTATTGAATGCCTTTGCAGATTACTACCTCAATCCTCTTTATACAGGCCGCCTACCAATAGAAATTCCATTGTATAGTAGTGGTAGAGGAGCAAAAGCCCTTGCTATCTTTTTGAAAGATGTTGGGGGGGAAAGCCTCATGGCAGAATCCTATGAAAAATTATCTACTATTGGTAGAGCAACTATTAGTAAAAAGAGCATGAAAGATTTGGCTGATTTCTTAATCAAATTAGAATCACCAAAGATAGCAGTAGATGATGGTTTAATCAAGATGGCTAAACAGGCATCTAAGGGATTGACAGATATGTTGGGCAATCCTGAAAAGAATCATAATTATTTTTCATCTGTTCTTATGCATTTTATGGAACAAACAGAAAATTTAGATTCAGCAGATGAAGACTTTTATGGGGTAACTATTCAAGATAGGGCAGATATGTTTGAAAGAGATTATGAGAATAGAGTTCCTTATCCCATATTTGCTCTACCACAATTTGTTGATGAGAACCAATCTCTTATGACAAAAGATAAGGCAAGAAAGGAACAGTATGAGAGGCTAAAGAGCGTTCTTGAAGTAGTTGAAGAAGACCTATATGTGACTCTTACTAAACTACTAAAGGCACATGATGAAATAAGAAAGGCATTGGGTAAGCCAGTATATTATGGATTTATGCCATTAACTTATGACTCGTATGAGAGGATGGTAGAGTTGCTTTACCAAGAGCAAAATGTTGATTTGAGCCATTTAGAAGTTAATAACATTGTAAAATCTGATGATGCTCACAAAAATATCTCAAGAGAATACGGAATTACAGAAGAACAGGTGTATTTAATTAAAGCAAACTTTAGGTGTTAAAGATGGTTGAAAGATTTACTGCTAATGATATTTCTTTTAAAGAAATGTCCGAAGAAGAAGCGGTGAAAACTTTTCAAGAAGATGGCTATTTTGATTACCAAAAGAGAAGAATGCGATACAAAAAAACCTCTCCCGATTCTATTTGGGCTACTGCTCCTGCAAAGATGTTTGTTGCTTTTTATGAAGATATTCCCGTAGGAGTAGTTGGATTTGCCGAGTATAGAGGGGCTTTACTTGGGGCAGGAGTTCATACTCGAAAGGAGTATAGAGGAAAAGGGCTTTTAGATATTCTAATTGATAAGGCAATACAAGAAAAGGGGTCAAGAACTCTTTATATCAATATTGCAAATCGAAATATAGTAGATAAGTATAGAGGAAAGGGATTCAAAGATATGAATAAAGATGAACTGCCTCAACAAGTTCAAGAAGAAATAGCAGGAATACAATATGTTGACCAAGTGCAAAAGTGGATTCGCCATACTTCTGAATGGAGAAGCATTTTAAAAATTAGTGGAAGAACTGATGATGGTAGGGAAATAGATGCAGAACCCGAAACAATTAGAGACTATTTAACTTACAGAAGTTGGGCTTGGCAATCCGATAAAGCAAGAAAAGAAGAGGGCTTATCGGGAGAAGGATTTAATGATAAAGAACATTTAGAACTAATTACTACGCCAAGAGGAAGGGCGTTAGGCTATTCTCCGAAAGGAAGGGAATTGAAAAACTGGCTACTAACATGGAATAAAGAATTCGGAAAAAGATTAGGAGTAATATATCCAACAGGTGATGAGTGATGGAAGATATATTAAAGAGAATTCCTTATGATAAAGAGGCGGCTAAAAATGCCTTTACTATGCTTAATTTAGAAGATACTTTTACTTTAGATTTTGATATTTACAAAGAATTTGTAGATAATTTTATTTCTAAATTAGAAGATAGTTCTCAAAAAACTTCTGTTAAAAGAACTTTTAATAATAGTGGAAGTAAAATGAATAGGAAAATAAAATCTTATTTTAAAGAGGCTGCAAAAAGCATGGGATATTTAGAAACAAAGCCCGAAGTATTTGATAGAAGTCTAAATCAATTCAGGAAATCTTGGGAAGAAGTTTTGAAAAAGAAATCAACAGTTAATCAAGCAGGTAATTACACCAAACCTAAACTTCGCAGAAGGCTATTCAATGAAATAAAAAGAGGAACAAAAGGCGGTAGAGCAGGTCAATGGTCTGCAAGAAAAGCCCAATTGCTTGCTCAAAGATATAAGAAAGCAGGTGGGGGCTATCGTGACTAATTGGCGTAATGTTCTCAAAGCCAAAACAAAAAGGCAACAGGACTTAACTACTTGGACTAATGAAGAATGGGGAAGTCAAGAACAACACCGAGCAAAAGCAAAAGGCAAAACTCCTAAATCTAAAACTAAGGGAAGATATATGCCAAAAGCCACATATCAAAAAACTCCTAAAGCAACCTTAGATTATCAAGACCAAAAGAAAAGAAAGGGAACTAAAGCAGGTAAGCAACACATACCAACAGGAAAGAAGTTTAGTCAAAAGTGATTTTTATGAGTTGGAAAGATATACTAAAAGAGGAAACAGATTGGGCTAATCCTTCTAATTGGACTGTTCCTTACATGAAAGTGGACTATGATAAACTTCCTTATGGTAGTATTAAGAACAATATGATTAAGGATGGTAAAATTAGTTGGAAGTATTTTACAGACAATTATCCAAGTGATAAACTAAAAAGGTTTGAAGAAAGAACTACCAATTCGATAAAAAGAATACAAAATGATGATAACTTCAAACCTACTCCAAAATGGATAAAGTATCATGAAGGTCTTCTTGCTCAATATATGAACGAAAAAATTGAACAAGATAGGAAAGGCTCAAAAAGATACAGTCCTAAGAGTAATAGAGAAAGAGAAAGAGGAATGAATATAGGTGATTTTTTAGGTAAGGAGTGATAATATGAATTGGCAAGATATTTTGAAAGTGGGATATATCCCAAGTGATGAGAAAAAAAGAAAAAAAGTTTTATCAGAAAATTTAGAGAAAAAGATTCTTGATGAAATAGAAAAAGAGGGTGGAGCATTAGGAATGAAAAACCTAAAGCAATTTGGTAGTGAGTCTGAAATTAAAGAAACTCTTTCTCGCTTAGAAAAAGAGGGCAAATTGTTTATGCACAAAGATGGAGATATTTACACTCATAATCCTATTAAGAAATTTTTTGGTAGAAAACCACAAGAGCAAACCTTTGAAGAAAACGGAATTAAATTTTCAGACCAAAAAGCCTTAGATGAGTATAAAAAACTAAAATCACAATACCCTCAACTAACTCAAAGACTTCAACAATTACAATCTCAATATCAAACAAACATTCCTATTGGAACAGTTCAATCTGAATTTGAAAGAGGGCTAAAAGAACAAAGGCAACAACAGGCTCAACAACAGACTCAACCCCCAGTTCAACCAAGAGGTAGTAAATACGGAGCAAGTGGCGAAGGGTATTCTTGGAGAGGTTGATATTGTGAGTTGGAAAGATATTGTTTCTAAAAAAGATAAAAAAGATATGAGAGTAGGTCGTGTATATCCTTCCGATAGGGCAGGTAAGAAAATTATGATGCTAACTCATGAAGGAAAAAAAATTCATGCAGGTGCTAAAGGCTACGGTAATTGGAAAGGTAAAGGAAAGAATCGTGGTGGTGGAACTCACACCAATAGAAAGCGTAGGGCTAATTTCAAATCAAGACATAACTGCGACCAATGTAAAGGAAGAATAACAACTCCAAGATGTTTAGCGTGTAAGAAATTGTGGTGATTATGGAATTAGACACACTAAACCTTGAACATCAAATGGATATGGAGTTATCAAAAAACTCATTCCCGTATTTTTTTCAACAAGTATTAGGTTTGGATTTTGCTGCCCATCAACAAGAATGGCACGAATTAATGAATACTACTCAAAGAACAGTAATTATCTGTTCAAGAGGTCACGGTAAATCTGTATTTATGCACAGTTGGGTAGTTTGGAATTTAATCTTCCAAGAGCCACCGTATCAGATGCTATACATTTCATCGAACCAAAAGCAGACTATGGTTCACATGAGAGATATAGATAAGATGTTCACTCATCCTCTTCTTAAGAAATTTAAACCCGCAAGAGGATGGGCTATTGGTAATATTACCTTAACAAATGGAAATCAAATCTTAGAGCGTTCAGTTGGTTCACAGATTCGTGGACTTCACCCTCAAGAAATTATTATTGATGACCCTTTGAAAGAGTTTAGCGTTAGCGGTATTCAGAAAGTCACCGATTGGTTTTATGGTGACATGATTCCTACGCTTCACCATACTGCTTCTTTACGAGTTATTGGAACTCCATTCAGTTATACAGATATTTACCAACAACTCGCTGAAAACGAAGCCTATACAGTTAGAACCTACCCTTGTCTTAACGCTTTAAATGAGCCATTATGGGAAGCAAGATGGAACTACGAAACTCTTATGGAAAGAAAGGCTGAAATTGGTTCTTTAAAATTCACAAGAGAATATATGTGTGTGCCTATTTCAACGGGAACTTCTCTCTTTAATCCCGAACATTTAGATAGTGCTAAGAATAAAAACTTGGTATTGAAACCTCAAAAAAGAGAGGGAATGAAATACTTCGTAGGAGTTGACCCTGCTATTTCTACTGATGGAGACTACAATGTAATTACAGTTATTGAAATGGATGAACATGAGAATAAATCTATTGTCTATATTGACCGAGCAAAGAATGTAGAGTTTAGAGAAAACATACAGAAGGTAAAACTCATTGGTCAAATGTTTAGACCCGAAGTTATCCTTTTTGAAACAAATACATTTGCCAAATCATTTACTCAAGAACTACGCCAAGTGGCTGATTTAAATGTTCATGACTTTAATACGACTCGCAGAAAAAAGCAAGAAATAATACTTAATTTGCAGATGACTTTGGAAAACAATAAAATGCATTTTCCTTATGGGAACGAAGAGAGCCGTAGAGTCACTTCGGCTTTAATTGAGGAATTGTCTATGTTTGCTATTACCGAAAGAGGTAAATTTGAAGGAGTTGGGGCTCATGATGATATGGTTATGAGTTTGGCTTTAGCAAACGCAGCAACTTACCAAGCGTCAGATAACTTCATACTGCTTGATGATATGGGTATCTTTGATGATGCTCCAAAGAGAGTAAATACTAACTTTGGATTGGGATTAAATTTTTGAGGGATATACATGGCTACTGCTGAACAATATAGACAAGCCTCTACTCAAATGGATAGGTTGGCTGAACTCAAAGACGAAGAAGAAGAGGCTATGGAAGAAGTTCAACAAGAATTAGATATTGAACTCAAAGGACTTTTTTCTTATGGAGAAGTTCTTTCTGAACTTGATGAAATTGCTAAAGTTTCTAACACTTACAAAATAAATGGTAGTCAAGCAAGGGATATGTTGAATTCATATCCAAAGGAATACTTGGTTCAAGACCAAACAGTTCCAGAAATAATCAAAACTATGAGGAATAATAGAAGGAATTTGAAAGGAGAGTATCGAGATAAAATGTCTAAGGCTATTGATACTCTCATTGATGCATACTCCGACCATCTAAACAAGTGCATTGATTCTATTCATTGGCTAACTCCTTACAAACAAACCTTGTTGAAAATGAGATTTAATGAAAAAGACTTAAGCAAACTTTACAAAATGAAAGACATTGAAACAAGAAGAGAAGTCGTAGATGCATTATGTAAGTATTGGGAAGCAGAACTTGAGCAACAGGATATGGTATATAGTCAAGAATATGCTCAACTCTCCAAAACAATGAGTTCAGCAAAGAAACAATTTAGAGATGCGATTGCCAAAGTTAGTGACCAATCAATTACTAAGTCTAAAAAAGAAAGGCAGGAAGAATTTATTGTCAAAATGGTTTGTGAAAATCAAGGTATTGGGGCAAGACAAATACATGAAAGAATGCCAACAAATATGTATAAGATTTCAAGCCCTCAAATGATTTCTAAAATGATAAAGAAGTTAGATATTGTTTCAGTAGATGGAGCCTACTATAAAATGCCAAGTGAAATGAAAAAGAATATTTGGGCTTATACGGCTGCATTTATTGATTCAGATGGATATATTACATTAGACCGTAATATGAATCCAAGAGTCGGATTAGTGGCAACAGGAGAAAGGGGCAAGGCATTCATGAATGAAATGCATAAATCAATTGGTTTTGGTCGCTTGCATCTAAATCAAAAATCTCCTCAAGATACTCGACCAGTAAATCGCTTAAACTTCTATTCTCAAGATGATGTTATGAACCTACTAACAAAGTGTCTTCCTCATTTTAGAATGAAGAAAGGAAATGCTGAACTTTTGATTGAATTAATTCGTATGAAAAAATCTCACAAGAAGGCTGATTGGTATAAACAAAGGTGTGATGAAATTTTTAAGTTAATGAAATGGGAAAATCATAAAGACCATGTTGGTTTTGATTTTACTAAAGAAGGTATATATTTAGACGATATTCAAAAATATAAAGATAATTGCAAAATATCTCTAATGGATGAAATAGAGCAAATTGGTGGAACTATTCTAAAGGAGGAGTAGAGATGGATATAGAAATCTATGAAGTTGGTGCAAGAGATGGCATACAAAATAGTAGTTTTCCAATAACCACTAAACAAAAAATCCAAATGATAGAAATGCTATATGAAGCAGGGTTAAAGAATATGGAAATCACTTCATTCGTTAATCCAAAGTATGTTCCTAAAATGGCTGATGCTAAAGAAGTATTTGAAGCAACAAAGGAGTTAGATTCTTTTGGAGTATTAATACCCAATCAAAAAGGAATGGATAGGGCAAGAGAAGTAGGAGCAGAAAAAATAAATGTTTTCTTTTCTCCTTCTAATAATTTTAATTACAGAAACTTAGGAACTGATTTAAAAACTGCTTATGGTAATATTGAAAATATGTTAATAGATACTGATAGAGAAAAGGTAAGGGCATATATTTCGTGTGCTTTTGGTTGCCCATTTGAAGGAATGCCTAAAGAACATCAACTAATAGATGCTTTGGAAAAAGCAAGTGCTATTGCTGAAACTGTTGTTTTGTGTGATACTATTGGTGCATCTTATCCAACTAAAATGCTGACAACATTAGAACTAACAAAAAAAATTGATTCTAAGATAGCCCTCCATCTTCATGAAAATAGAGTTGAGGGTAATGATATTTTTGCCAATGTAAAATCTGCTTTAGATTGGGGGATAACTTCTTTTGATAGTAGTATTAATGGGCTTGGCGGTTGCCCTTTCATACCAAATAGCGGGAGTAATTTATCTACTAATCAATTAATTCATTGGGCTGAAAACAATAACTATGAGACAGGAATAGAGTTGAATGACTTGAGAGAAGTCACTTCATATATGCATATGTTAGAGAAGGGCTTGCCCGAAGGATTCATAACAGACGCATCTCCTGTTGCTATTTAAGGGAGGTATGACTATGGCTGATGAGTCGAGAAGATTTAGTCTAACTAATTTATTTAGGCGTTCTACTCCTAAACCTGCGGATAGAGAAATCTATAACATAGGTATTCAAGAAAGGCAACAAAATAGCCTAATGACCGCACCTTTATTATATCACATTGTTCAAAATTCAGTTATTACTCGAACTTGCATTACTCAACTAAAACAAGAAATATTTAGAAGAGGATATGTTTGGGAAAAAGCATACGAAGCAGTATGTCTTTCTTGTAAAAAACAACACAAAAGACCCGTCACGGAATGCTCAAGGTGTGGTAGTGAAAATCTAAAGACTCCCGATGTAAAGCAATTAGAATATGCTGAAAGGTTCATAGAAGGATATGTCAATAAAGCAGAACAATTGTTCATTGATGTTCTTAGAGAACTTGAAGATGATTTGAATATCATGGATGATGCTTATATTGTTCTTGTAAAAGAATATTTTATTGACGGAAATCAAAAAATACGAATGCACCGTATTAAAGAAATTTATCGTGGCGACCCAGTGACTATGGCAATTTATTCTGATGAGTTAGGTCAAAGAGGAACAAAAGGATTTACTTGTGTTAATCATAGAGGAATGCTTTCTACTGAACCACATGAAAGATGTGAAGAGTGTGGCAGTTCTCTTTATCCTGTTCATTATGTAAATAGAGTAGGAGGACAAGACCAATACTTCATCAAGGGAGAAGTTCTTCACTTTAGTAAATATAGTCCATCAAGATTGTATGGTATGTCTCCAATAATTACTCTCTATAATCATATTACTACTCTTATTGCTATGGAGAATTATGTTAATTCTTCTTATCAAAAGAGTCGTATGCCAAGAGGACTACTCGCAGTTCAAACAAGAAATATGGATTCTATGCGTTCTTTTTGGAGGTCTGTTAAAGAGAAAATGGAAACAGACCCCCACTTTATTCCTGTAATGGGCATTGAAGCAGAAGGCGGTAAAGGTTCTGTTGAATGGATTAAGTTCATGGATAGCCTAAAAGAAATGGATTATGTTTCTGTTAAAGATGATTTGAGAGATAGAATTTCAGCATTCTATGGAGTAAGTAAAGTGTTCATGGCTGATAATACTACAAGCGGTGGATTAAATAATGAAGGTATGCAAATTCTCGTAACAAATCGAGCAGTTCAAATGGCTCAAAATGTGTATAATAATTATGTATTCCCATTTTTAATCAAACAGTTTGGCATTACTGATTGGGATTTAAAACTTCCACCAAGCGAAGAAGAAGATGAAATTGCAGTATTGAGAAAGAGAGAGATTGAAGTTAATATTGCAGCATCTACTAAGAATTTGGGCTTTGAAGTTGAGATGGATGAAGATGGTAATTTCACATTTAAGAAGCCCGAACCAAAAGAACCAAAAGAAGGAGAAACTCCTTCTGATGAGAGCAAAGTTGAATTAGACCCTTATGCTGGCACTAACATAGATGCCAGTCAATTAGGACAAATGCAAGAACAAGCATTTAGCAAACCACAAGAGAATCCCCCTGCAACAAGAAACAAACCAAGAATGAGCGTTGGCCCAGATAAAAGATTAACAGGATTACCGACAGATGCAGGAAACCAAAATGTAGATACAAGAAACGAAAGGAGAATTGGTTGATATGACAGAAGATATGAAACAAAAAGAAATACGACTAAGAAAAGAATTGGCACAAGTAAAGGCACTAAACGCTAATGCTAATAGCCAAATTAAAAAGCCAAGAAATTTGGATATAGCAGGGATGCCAACAGATACTACTCATAAGGCGACACCTTCTTCTGCTGATATTCCCGATGTTATTTCTCTACCACCGAAGCGAAGAGGAAAGAAAGAAAACATTCCGTTTTGAGAGGTATTAATATGTCTAAAGATAGTTTTAGTTCGTTGCTAAAAATGGTATCTTTAGATGACAATACTAAAAGTTTAATCGGTTCATCTAAAGAAGAAATAGCAAAATCTTTGAGAAGCAACATTAATGAAAACAATTCCGCACTTTATAATGTTCTTATTGCAAAAGCAGAAGAATCAACCGAAGAGGAAGAAGAAGCATTTAGAACGGCTTTAGGTCAAGATAAAGATGAAGATGTTAGCGAAGTAGAAATTCGAGATGATGAAGAAGGGGAAGCACCCGCTACTAAAACTGCTTATAGAGGATTTATAAATTTGCATAGAAGAATGATGCTTCTTGAGAATACTTTGCCGTTGTTAGAAAAACTATCCGAAGAATTAGAATTGGTTGGCAAAACAACAGACACCGCACTTCCTTCGGGATATAGATTTGAAAATGATGAAGAGTATGATAAAATACGAAGCATAAACGCTTCTAATTTTATTATATCTGTTTTAGTATCGCTATCTAAGAATAAACAATATTTAGAAAATATGAGTGATTATATTAAAAATGGAATATTAGTTCCTATTGAACCCCCATTAAAAGAAAGCAGAACTACTGGGGAAATGGTTGCTGGAAAGAAAAAGGAATCCGTAGATGTTAAAGGAATCCAAGAGCGTTTGATTTCTATAATAGATAAGGAAATTGATGGAATGTCTTTTACAGAAGCAGTTTCTAATCTACATATTAATAGATTTAAGAGAAATCCTTTGGTTAAAAGAGGAAAGGAAGGAAAGACCCGATATTCTGAAGACATTGGTTTTGCAACAGAATTTATAAGAGGAACTACTATTGGTTCAAGACAAAGAGATATACAAAATAAACTTAAGCGATTAAGAAAAATTCTTCAAAACTTTAGAGAATTAGAAGAATATGAAGAAAGTTTATTAGAAAAAATTTCAGAAATAAAAGATTTAGGAAAAAATATTGATGTAGAAGAAGCCATGACAAAAAAGATTCAAGACATGAATAGGTTAATTTCAAGTGGAGAACGAGTGGCAGAAACCTTTAGCAAATACAAAGAAACATTAGCCGATGTTAGAAAAAATCCTGAAAAATACATAAAAGAAATTAGAGAAGAATATGAACTTCAATTATCTGATGCTCAAATAGACCTTAGAGCAGTTGTAGATGAAATGAAAAAGATTAGTCCTTTTATTGAAGAAATAGTTGAGTTAATAGACTATACTAAAAAATATATGAAATTAGATATTATAGAAGATAGAGAATTGGAAAAAAGTAAAAATAGATTAAAAGATGCTAAAGAACTTTTAGAAGAGGTAAAAGCAAATCCAGATAAATTTGGAGAGAATAGAGAACAACAACTAATCGAAAATGTCGAAGGTCTTGAAGAAGAAATAGAAGAATATGAACAAAATAAAGAAAAGTATTCTAAACTAAGACAATTAATCAACAAGAATTCTAAAATTATATTTGATTTAAATGATAAGTTTGATTCGGTGGAAAAGATTGTGAATAAAGTAGAAGAATCATCTGATAAAGATGCTGAAAAATTAGCAGAAAGAATTAGTGAATATGTGATTTTTAGAGGAATGACAGGAAACTTTACTAAAGATTTAGTAAAAGTAGTTTCTTTAAAAGAAGAAGAATCCGAAACTCTTCTATCAGAAACAACAGATATAGTAGAAGATTTAAAAAGAATAAGCGATATTAATACAAAAATAGGTGAACTACTATGACATGGGATTATTATGAAAAAGGCGAAGAATTTGTTCTTAAAGAAAGAAAACAAGTTCCTAAAGAACTACTTGACACTTTAGATGCTAAAGGAAGAAAGAAACTCAAGAAGATACTACAATCAGCAGAACCGACAGAATTCTTTGGGCAAGACTTTACTAAGTTAGGGGATTTAATTTCCATGCTAAAAGAATTAGATTTGATGAAGGCTGATAAAAAACTAAACAAGAAAGTGAAATCAATGGATGAGAGAAACATTGATATTGTGGCTACGGCTACGAAACTCCGTAAGGAGTATGAATTGCTCTTTAGGCAACTAAGAGATTTAGTCTATCCAACAGGTAAGGAGGAGAAAAAATGACAGAAGAAACTGAATTTAAAGAAGAGTTGCTGACTATTATTAAAGCACTAACAAGCAAGATAGAAGAGTTGGAGAAAACAGTTTATTCTCAAGACAACCTTTTGATGAAGTCGGGATATGTTGTTGCTGAAACTCCTACCCCAGTAATTGACAATGTAATTGGTTCAAGCGTGGCTGATGTTTCAAGTATGGATTGGTCTGATATTCACAAAATGGTAGAAAATGCAGGAGGACAATAATATGCCCGAAAGAGTCACACAAGAAGAAAGAGTAATTAGTCTCGCTATTGAAAAAGCCCGTTCAGCAAAAGAACTACTTCATCAATCGCTTAATGATAATAACCGACTACCCGATGAAAAGGATGACCGTATGGAAGAAGTTAAAATTAAGCGACCAAAGGCTGAAAATGATAAAACCAAAATCGAAAACAATGATGGAACTCATTCGGGCTATGGCAAAGGTGGGGAAACAACAGAATTCAAAGCCTAAATAAAAGGGGGTTTTGAATGAAGTTAAGTTCCATCGAGAAGGATAAACAACCTTCCGAAGAAATACTTCGTTTATTTGAAAAGGTTAGAGTAGCATATCTTTCTGCAAAGAATGACCCTACTGAATATGGGGGTCGTTGGAGAAACGCAGTAGAGTTAATCAAAGAGTCTTTAGAAGAAATTGACGCTACTTCAAAGGAACTTAAAGATTTCATAGATGAAGATTTATTGGATGCAAAGGAGAGTGGCGACCCGTCTTCCGACCAAGCAAAGAAAATTTTTGAAGGAATCAAATCTTTAAGATATTCTTCTGATTTAGTTCAAGACCCATTCGCTAAAAGATTTAAGGGTAATGTTTTGGAAGCCCTTTTGGGAAATCCCGAAATTATGGTTAAGTTTGTGCATTATGCATTGAGGAGTGATGATAACACTTTGCCCAAAGAAGTCTATGCAATAAAAGACATGCAAATGGATGATATTACAGTAGGTCTTAAGGGCCTTGACATAGAATCTGACGATATTGCCCTCTATATTATTGAGCATTATGGGGATGGAAAAGACTCGAAAGCGGTAGAAAAGAAAGTTAAATCCGCTTTAGATATGTTAGAACTTTTAATGCTCTCAAGATACGAAGAAAGTGATTTAGATGAACTTGTTGAAATAGAAGGTTTTGAAACAGAAAAAGAAGAAAAGGCTTCTATTAAAAAAGATGAAACAGAAAAATCAGAAGAAGAAAAATCATTAACAGATTTTATTGTTCCAAATAAACCAATGTATAGAATATTTGAAATTGAAGATATTAATGAATTAAAAGGATTTAGTGGAGATTGGTATATTCAAGAAAAATACGATGGTATGAGAATACAATTGCAAAAAATAGATAAATCAATTAAAGTGTTTTCTTATAATAAAAAAGACATCACGGAAAAATGTAAAGAAATAGTTAGCGAACTAAGTAAAAAACAATTTGGAGATTGTATTCTTGATGCAGAACTAATTCTATTTGATGGTGAAGATGCTTTACATAGAGCAGACACCATTTCCCATGTATTTCAAAATAAATACAAAGATGCAAAATTAAAATGTCATGTCTTTGACATTATGCGACATAATGAACAGAATCTATTAGATGAAGAACTAAGTGATAGAATGACTATTATGTTTAACAACTATTCAATGCATTCTTCTGATATTCTTAACTTTCCTTCAAAGAAAGATACTCGTCAAGCAGATAATCTAAAAGATATTGAAGAGTATGCAAAAGAGATTATGGAGATGCCTACTTCCGAAGGAGTTGTCATTAAAGATGCTACTTCTACCTATTATGTAGGAACAAGAAAGAACCCTAAGTGGATTAAGTGGAAGAAGTTTGTAGATTTAGATGTTATTGTTTTAGATAAATCAAAAACTAAAAGCAATTTATATTCCTATACTTTAGGAATTGGGCCTGTCGAAGATGAAGGTAAATTTATTCAAGAATTTCAAGGAAAGAAATACATGAATGTTGGTAAGGCTCTTAATACTAAAATTAGTGCTAATATTGGAGATATAATTAGAGTAAAGGTAGATGAAGTAAAAAATGCAGGAGAAAGATATACTCTTTATTCTGCACAAGTAATTGAGATACCCGAAGTTGAAGCACCCGATAAATTGGTGACTTTAGAAATGCTTTCTCAAGATACTAAAAAATCCTTGAACTATTCTATTGAAGGTTTAAAGAAAGGAATAACTATTACAGACCATATTCATGGAGAAGCCACTCTTATTGTTAAAGCAGACTTAGATGGGTTCACTATCTATGGCTTTGAAGAAAATAATTTAATGTCTAAAAACGCATTGATGGACTTAGATATGTGGAAACAACAAGTAGAAGAGATAATGAAAACTAAGCAAGGTAAATTAACAGTTGCTATTTTTAATTACCTAAAGCAAAATGGAGCAAAGACTCCCAAAGAAGTCCATAATTACTTAGTTAGAAATCAACCTTCATTATATGAGGACATTTTAGAAAGCGAATATTCTAAATTAAAAGATTGGGCGGAACAAAGGGATGGAATTAGTTTTGAAAATGATAAACTATTTGCAGAAGCAGATAAAATCTATCAAGAAGATGACATTAAGAAAGCCTACAAAACTCCCGAAGAATACCAAAAAGGACAATTTAGAATATACATGAGAAAGGATAACAACCTTAACATTGTGATGAAATTAGGTGATGAAAGTATCAATTGGCTTATTGATATAGAAAACGAAGAAGAACTCTTTGATATGTTTGGCAAAGCAGGTAAATACCCTGCCGAAGTTGCTAAAACAATTGACAAAGAAAAGACAATTGATAGTGGTTCTGTTAAATTAGGCATTCAAAGACATGGGTATCATGAATATTTCTTAGAAGGCAATAAGTTCCAAACAAAACTTCATGTTCGAGTTATTCCAGTAAAAGGCAATAAGATGTGGTTAGCATGGACTGGTTTTAAGCAGAAACCCGCAGACCAAGAAGGTGATGAGGGCATTTGGAACATTTATGAAGATAAATTTAGTTCAATGCAAATACCAAGAAATTAGGTGTTCTTTATATAGTAGAGGGTAATTAGGAGGGTTGAAGAAAATGACAGTTCTTCTCAAAAGGGAAATACAAGACTTTCAAATATTGAAAAGCGATGAATTAATGATAGGGGGATATGCAAGTATAGAAATCGTAGATAAACAAAACGATTTGATTACCCTAAAAGCATTAAATGAAGCAGTAAAAAAATATATGGAGAATCCAAAATTTAGAAATGTAATGACAAATCATTCAAATGTTCAAGTCGGAGAAGTAGTAGAATCATATCGAGATAAAAGTGGGAGGTTATGGAAAACAGAAGTAGATGATGTTGGCTTCTTTGTTGTAATTAAACTCCGTGACGATATAGAAAAAGCAAAAGAAATAAATCGAGGAATAAGAAAAGGTTCGCTTAGGAGTTTTAGTATTGGAGGACAAGCAATTCAGAAAGTGAAAAAGAATCACCCAGAATTAGGACAATACAATGAAATTAGCAAATTAGAACTACATGAGGTAACAATCTGCGAAAAAGGAATAAACCCCGAAGCGAAATTTGACATTTTAAAACAAGAAAAAAAGGTGAAAAATATGACAAAACTAGAAAAAGCATTGGAGGAATTGGATTCATTAATGAATGAAGTCAATGCTCTAAGAAAAGAAGAAGAAGAAGAGATGATGGATATGCCAGCAGAAGAGGAAGAGAAAGGTATGGGCGAATACATGGATGATGAAGCCAAAGCCGTAGTATCAACTCTTGATGGTGCAGGTGTAGAAATCGGAGAACCCGCAGACCGTGTTGTAGTAGATAACGGAAAGCCAAGAGCAACAGATATGCCAGTTGTTAAGGCATTTGATAGTAATGAGTTTTCAACTCTTGACCTATCAAATGAAAACATCGAGAAGGCTTACGAGGCTTTCCGACAAGAACAACTTGAAAAGTTGGCTTACGACAATCTACAAAAGCAATTTGAAAGCAGATTTGCAGAAGAAGTCTCTACAAGAGAAGACTTGTTGGCAAAGGCTGAATATGATGCACAAACAGAAATTGCTTCCCTAAAGGAAGAATTTACACAACTACGAAAGTCTCTAACTGAGAAAGAAGAAACAATTCTAAAGGCTCAAGAAGAGGCTCAAATCAAACTCCCTTCATTGGAGGAAATTTCAGAAATGGACTGGAATGACATTCATAAGATGGCAGGAGGAATTTAAAATGGCAGGATATATTAACACAATTGCAGATTTGGAAGCACAAACATACGGATTTAGTCTCGGTGGAAGCAGTAATATGCTTTTGAAAACCGCAGGGGCAGTAACAGGCATTCATGGGGGGCATGATGCAGCAACTCAAACTTCCCCAACAACAGGTATTGCAGGTAATCTTTACAATGTTCTATACGGACAAAAAGTTTGGTCAATGCTAAACAGGGAAGTAAATGCACTTTCTGTTATGGCAAAGCGACCATATACTTCAAGTGGTTGGAGAGTTCTATCAAAGCGACCTGCTGGTGGCACTGGTAATTCTCACTCTTTTACACAAACTGGAACTGATTTGGTTGGAACAGATGCTCCACGAATTGACAATATTGGTGGCGTTCCTGAAAATGCATCTCTATCAACAAGTGGAGATGGTTTGATTGCTATTGCACCTGAATATTCTACACTCTTTATGAGTCCAAAAACAGTTGCTCATCAATTCGATTTCAGCGAATTGGCTATGGAAATGGCTCAAATTGATGACGGAATTGGCGACATTAGGGCTCAAATGCGTGAAGATATGGGTAAGCACCACGCAGAAGCACAGAACCTAATGCTTGTTGCTCCTCTTGAAGCATATTTGCAAGCAGATAAGTCAAATGCAGCAGCAAATATTGAAAGAAACTATACCTCTCTTTACAAGGTTATTTCTTCAAATGCTGAATTAGACCAAATGGACACAGATAACTTCCCTGTTTCCTCAATTACCGCAGATATTAGCGAAGCATACCACATTTACGGAACAAACCGTGATAATGCTTCTTTCCTTGATGCAACTATTGATTATGGTGACGGATATGCAAGTGGCGATTCTCGACCATTTACACTAACAATTATGAACAGTCTTTTGAGGCAACTTCGTGAAAACGGTGGTTCTCCAAAGGTTATTCTAACAGGATATGACACACTACAAACTCTATCTGACCTTCTACAATCCCAAGAGCGATTTATGGATAGAAAAGAAGTTGTTCCAACTGTTAACGGTGTTCGTGGAGTTAAGGGTGCAGAAGTTGGATTCCGTGTAGCAACATACTACGACATTCCACTAATTCCAGTTGTTTCAATGCAAAGCACATCTGCTGACAGTGGAACAATTAGCGATATGTTGTTTGTAGATACTGACCATATGTGGCTTGCAGTTATGAAACCAACTCAATACTTTGAAGATGGTATTAGCAACGGAAACCCATTCGGTGTCGGACAACTTGGAAACCGAGCATTGTATCGAACAATTGCAGAAGTTGGTTGTTCATACTTTAAGGGTCAAGGCAAAATTACTAACTTGAAGTGAGGTGTTTTAATTGACACACACAACAACAATTTTAGCCGACCATAAAGGCTATACTGCACCAAGAGTTAGTGGTGACGAATATTTTGTAGATGCGGTAATTGATATTACCACATATACAGTGACAGGAGAAGTAGTCACGGCTGCTTCTTTGGGTCTTGACACCATTACATCTGCTACGATTACAGGACATGAAGTTGCTCTAAACACATTTTCTCTTGTTTGTGGTTCTGCGGGAGCATATACAAGCACTTCCTCTCTAACAATCTTTGGAGTTGTTAGAGCAACAGGAGCAGAACTAACCGCAACCGATGTAGGAGCAGTTAGAATTAGAGTTTATGGTAATCTTTGAGGTGTTCAATTGCCTCAAGTCACTATAAGCGATAGAGCAAACATTGGTCGTCTTGACACGCCATACGG
>Ga0208644_1001041_pt1 | contig 23998 bp, 32 predicted proteins | sample VirMetDEL_Nov_18_FD_184517 | JGI IMG/M metagenome (GOLD analysis project Ga0208644, IMG submission 184517) | Aqueous microbial communities from the Delaware River and Bay under freshwater to marine salinity gradient to study organic matter... | ecosystem: Environmental > Aquatic > Marine >...
GTAGGCGGTAGAGCCCTGGTCCGAGGTTGCCGCCGGGGCTGCTACCGCCGGGGAGACCGGGCTCGGGGTCGAAGCTTGGATCTGCTGGCTCATAGCTACCCGAGTAGGTTAATTCTTCCGCTAGGTGGTCAAACGTCCTATAAAGGAGCGGAGTGATATTCAGTCTAGGATCTGCCGCAAGCGGTTGGTTAGGCGCAAGCGGATGCGGAGACTGCAACATCTGGGATAATAATACCAGAAATTGTTGCATCGCAGATTGAGTTTGTTGAATCATGCGGAAGGGGAAACCCTTCAGCATTTCCGCTATCTCAGAATCAGTTTTATCGGGGAAAAGGTACTTCATGGCCTCTAGGCTGTCTACGCCTAGTTCCTGCATGTTGCGGACGACCATGGACTTTTGAAGAACGTCATAAGACGTATCTTCATAAACATCTCCCTGGTAGCGATAAGAGACTTCACGGTCCCCATCTTCAGGAAGGCCGACAACACCACGCGGTACCTTGTTCTCGGCGACGGCTTTCTTGATAGCCTCGTCAAGTTTGGTTTCGAATTTAAGTACAGAGATTTTGTACTTCTCGATCGATTCTGGAGTTTCTTCTTTAGGCGGCGTGGGCTCCTTCATGCCAGAAGCCAGCAGGAAAGACTCGCGGAAGATCTGCTCCTGGTGGTAGATCATCATCTCTAAGAGACGATTGAACCCGTAAGTCAGGAAGCTTTTGTTTTTACGAAGAGCCGTGGCTTGAGCACGACCCATCAAACCCTTGATTTCCGTTGCCGTAGCGCCAGCCGAGATCGAGATCTCATCCACACCGCCTAAAGCGGTTCGGATCTCCTCCCGAAGGAGAAGCGTATAGCGGTTCATGTCCCCGTTAACGGGGTCAGGCGTCATGTAACCGACTCGGTCGGAAGGCTCGACGTTCGCGATAATCCTAGGAACGCGAAGACCAGAGCCCATACCGGTTCCGAACGGTTCACTTACTCGGGTAGACGGGCTGTCCACACCGGCAAAACCGCTCTGACTACTAATAGTCGGCCGGAAAGTGCTTTGACTGTCGTTCGCTTCGACCAGATCGCTGCGGGGTCTGGAGCTGATCAGCGTCGGGTTACCAAAGAACTCGATGTTCTTGGCAATATTTCGAGTTAACTGATCATGGAGCACAATCTGCTCCATAAACGGATCAAACTCACCCTCTCCTTCCGTTCCGCTGGCGTTGGGCTTGTTTAAAACCTCAACTGCGGGAACAAAACCGAGGGTATTAGGGCGTTTCTTTGCGGGAGACAGAATCGCACCGGGTTCCAGGTCAAAACTCAGTTCGGTATCCGTCTCAACCTCGGTAATTTCATCTGCAGTAAGCGATAGACGAACGTAACGCTTGTTCTGTCCGTACGCATTACTGGGTAAACCGAGATTTGCGTTCTTTACTTTGTAGCTGTAGATAATGATTACTTCTTCGACTTCCCCATTTACGTCGTGGTAGACGCGGTATTGGTTTTTGTTAAAGAAATAGATCTGATACTTGAGTTTGGGGTCGGGTCGGAAATAGAAAAGTCCACACCCGTCGATCAGGAAGTTCCTGATAATTGAAGGGAAGCGAATATCCAACCGGTTAAGGCGGATAACGTCTTCTAGGAATCGAGTACGACTTCTATAAGTGTCTTGTTCGCAGAAAAAAGTAAGACCCTTCTTCATCATGAGAAGGGTCATCTGCTGAAGGTGGCTCAGCACAACCATCGTGGCCGATTGGCTGCTCCGATCCTGAGTGCGCGAAGCTTCCAGAATCTCGTTGAACCTTGTTCTGCTTTCAGTCGAGGCGGAAGCCATTCACTGTTGCGGGTTAAAAACCCGAAATAAAATTACTTAGAAGACTTCATCTCTTTGTGCTTACGGGCTTTATCCCGAGCACGAGTGCGCTTTTCAGCGTCGCCGCGAAGTTCCTCACCGCTAGGAGCTTTGGTTTCCTCCTGCTTTTCCTTAAAACGCGCTAAGACTTCGGAGGGCATTTTATCGGACATCGGGCAACAGGTACTCTCTTACTCTTTCCAGTTTAACCAGTTCTTTCGGGAGATTTTCAAGAGGATACGAAGTCAAGAGATGATCTTCGCGACCGAGCATGTCCGTATTCCCCTCCTCAGGCTTAAACGACTCACAGAGCTCCTGGACCTCAGGACGATCCCAGATGTAGTACTCAGCAATTGAACGAAGTTTCGTCTTTCTCTTGTCTGAGTCACCCATCCAGGAAAGGTGCCAACCAGCGTCTCGATCACCGAAGTAGCGGTTAGCCTGCGTGGCCCGCATCGAGGAAAGGGTTCCAAACTCCTTTAGTCGAGCCACAGTGTTGACTACGCCGCAACGCCAGTCAAACAGCTCACCATCCGGTGATACGAGTTGACGATCGGCACGCCCGTAGTGCATAGACATACTCAAACGCACAACATTTTCTTTCTCCTCTTCGACGACCTTAAGGAGTTCGCTGAACTTCTCGGGATTAGCTATTTCGTCACAGTCAGAGCAGATAAAAACTGTATCGTCAGGCATCATGTGCAGACCGACGCCGAGTGCATCTCGTTGGCCACGTTCGCGGATCCAAGGGTCCGGAGCTTCCTCCATGGAAGGTAGCTCTACATGGAGAACTTGGATCTTATCCTCAGGCAACCCAAGTTCTCTAATCGTTTCGAGGCAGGTAAAAGGCTTCTCCTCGCCCCTATGCGTACGGTTTGCGTCAGTAATCAGAAAGCCGTCGACATGATCCTCAAGCGTGCGGACCCGCAGTTCGAGGATTTCCCGCTCGTTGAAGTAGGGAAAACAATCTATGAGCACGCTGACCAGAAAACTCTGGCAGCATACTAACTCAGTTTCTGGAATCTAAATACGAACTTACGCGGCGTTTAGCTCGCGCCAGAATATTCCCACGGTCATCACCCATATCGACAGCAGTACCATTGGGTACACCGTCAGAATACTCACTAGGAGGAATCGGCGCTTGAGGCGTCGGCTCGCCGATAAGGCTAGTCGCCTCCTCTTCTTGAGAGTCCGCAAACGCCTCGTCTGAATAGAGGTCGGAGCGACGTTGACGCTCAGACGCATCAATCTGTTTGCGATACGCCTCAGAAAAATCGGTGGCGGCATTCAGGTAGGGGTTCATCAGAAGAGCACAACGGCAGAGCTAGCGGTGCCTCCGCTAATAGCGGTGCAAGCCAAATTAAGCAAGCAGGGAGCCGAGGTTGTAATCGACGTGTACTGACCTGGAGCGTCAGAAAGCTCCACATACACAGTATGGTTGCCAGTACCGTTCATATAGACGCCACGGCTGGTGGGAAACCTACGCTCTCCATCAGAGGTTTGCCAAGAAATCCCGCTCCCGTAGGGGAGTACAGATGTCTGCCCAAAGACAGAACCAAAGGCACGAATATCCATAGTAAAAGAGCTCCAAACTCAGTTTAACTCTCCTCCTCAGAAATTTCGATTAATTTCTGCAGATACCAAGCGCATTTTCTTAGATCTTCCACACCGTTTTTAAATTCGGTGCGCCAGAGGTACTTCATACATGCGCCACGGCAGTAGGAACGTAAGCCCTCCTTACCTAATGCAGCCTCTAAAGCATCAATGCACTCAATAGCACCTTGCGTATAGTGCATAGGGTGGTTCACGTTATCACTGAACATATCAGATGCGGAAGGAGCTAGGTCGTCGATCTCATTAAACATAAATCGGTCTTCTTCGAAAAGCATCAGGTGACCAAGAGCTTAGAGATATCTAACAGATCAACGCCTTTTTCGCTGAGTTCTTTGCTGTACTTCGTATCCAAATGCTCCAGCAACCCGCACGGTGCTATTTGCACTGATCCCTCCAACGTAACAAGAGGTACCACACGGCGATGCTCCTGTCCGGAACGCAGATTTTCAAAAATTGTTCCCATCGAGCTTCGGTCTGCAATTGGCCAGCACCTATGCCTAGTTAACTTGTAGCTCTCGGTCGGGTCAAAGCTATCCGAATTTATGTATTCCTCAGCCATCCGTTGATCCAAAACCATAAGACCCCCGTAAGGGTTACCTAGAGAGGCGAAACCTACGAACTCAGAGTACGGAGTTAAATACGTCTCAACTCTGTAAGGACGATCTCCCCAAACCTCAGGAGTTTCGGCGTTTAGCTGCCACTGACGGTGGTTGTCAAAAGGAACGAACTTGTCCTCAAATCGCTCGAAACGACAGAAGCCCGGTTCGAGATTCAACAGTTTCAGTTTGTCCTTCCAATTAAACCAATAAAAGAAGTTTTCACTCGAGAACAACATATCGTTCTCTGTGTAGATATAAAAGTCATATGCTCTAGCCTCGACAGCTAGGCGAAGCAGGTTCTTGTGACTCCAGGTAAGCGAGAAGCCTTTGTACTCTTCTGGAGCGACTATAATTTCAACGTTCAACCCTTTAACGTTACTGTCTATGAGACTAAGTAGGGTGTTTTTATCCTCTCTGTGCTCATAATCAATAAATACAAAAACTTCTTTCGTACCAGGCAGCTCCTCATACCCACGCAGAACTTCTAGAAAAGGGTCAAAGCGGTTTAAAGGGTTGTGAGCAGTAACCGCGATGAAGTACTTAGAGGAGTACAACAGAGCATTAGAACAAGAGGTATCAGCCATTATTAGTACTCCATTTCGAAGTTACCTCGACGCTGGAGGTAGGTAATAACCCAGGTATACGCATCAAGAAGGTCGTCGTGAGAAGTCGCCCCGATATTGATCAGTTGATCGAACAGAGCGTCAAACTTTCGGTACCTATTGAAGACCACCTTTTTGTTTTCGAGCAGGCCAAGCGTACCCCTAAAACGAGCGATCTTGTCTCCACGAAAACCTTTTGCCTCGTGGATGTGGATGTTGCCTAGTCCTCTTTCGTTAAGAAGAATTCTCCTGAGGTCCGCTGCTAGAGAAGCTTGGTAGGCAACAGACTCCACAACTAAAGTGCACGTGGAGTAAGTCGGGAAGTATTCGCCTTCACTGTTTTCCTGGAGGATGCCCCATTCGACCAACATTTTGCACAGTAGATCTATCTTCTCAAGGTTCCCAATCGATCGAACCTGATGAGCATCGATAACGTAGTACTTGTCTTTCAACCTCCCGGCTAAAACAAAAGCGGTGTAGTCGGATGTCTCGTTCTTACTCGCCGAAAGGTCGATGCCTACAGCGAGACTGTCGAACTCAGTGACAACATCTCCCTTTATCAGCAGGTCTGGCGAAAGCACCAGATCGGAGGTCATCACCGGTTGCTGCTGATACTGGAAAGCAAAAGCAACAGGATCTAGTTCTTTTTGACCCTGGAGGTAGTCAACGCTCCACTGCTCAGGCCAGTAACTCTCTGGCTCACCTTTATCGTCGTACGTAAGAGCCTCCTGTGTAACTTGCTTCCACCCCTTCTGGGGGACAAACATCGTCTTGTGGATATCTAGAGGATGGAATCGAGTACCGAGGCAAATAGCTCTACCGCCTTCGAAAATAATCGGAGCAATAACAGAGCTCCAGTTGTTGTTCATCTCCTCCCTAATGGTCGGGTTCTTGATGTCAGTGCTGGACTTGATAGGGTCATCGACGATAACCAAATGAGCACGCTTAGAAGTAATTGAGCCTCGGAGACCAGCAGCCCTAAGCGTGAATTCTTCGTCGCCCACACGGCTGATGCCTGCGTAGTCGAAATCGATACTCCAACCGATGTCGGACTGCATGCCCGATCGGAGCTGAACTTTTGGAAAGATTTTTTTGTAAGTCGACGAGTCGAGGATCTGCTTGATGATTCGACTCTTAGGTATCGCCGTCGCGATGTTGTACGAACAGTAGATGATCTGGAGTGGAAGCCCTGCAGTCGTGTGCCGCCCGATGATCCAAGCAGTGAACATGTTGAGCACTGTGGACTTAGCGCTACCTCGAGGGGCGAGAATATCTAGGTTAGGTCCAGCAATATCTATAAGGTATCTATTGCTCTCACCAGTAACTAAGTGCTGATGCCACTCCAGCATATGCTTGGCTGGAGCCTTGTCCATAACCGTACAGAAAGTAGAGAAATCACCAGCTGCTCTAGTGAATATGGAACTTAACTCGGGTGCCTCAGAGTCAACAGCTTTTGCTGCACGCAACTTAAGAGCACGTCGATAAGCAAATGACTCTCTACTCGGCATGTCCTTTTAAAAGATGTCTGTATACTAATAGCCAGATTCTACCTTTAAATGGCAAAGATTCTCTGGTATGGAGACATTCTTTCGAACACAGGGTTCGCTAGAGTCACACATAGTATTCTTGAGCACTTAGCTAACGATAACGAAATAGTTGCGTTTGGTATCAACTACGCTGGAGATCCTCACAACCTCCCGTTTAAGGTCTATCCCGCTGCAGCTCATAATCCTTCTGATCGTTTTGGTATCGGTCGTCTGCCACAGGTGGTCGAGGCGGAGAAACCTGACTTCGTTATCTGTCTGAATGACATCTGGGTCGTCAATCAGGTGTGGGAACGGATCCACCTGCTGCAGTCCTCTCTAAAGTTTAAATTCATCGCTTATTTCCCAATCGACTCCGAGTGGTACATCGAGAGTCACCTGCGCTATGTGAAGGATTGGGATTTCGCGATCACCTTCACGATCGAACAAGCTCAACGATTGATGAAGCACGGCATCACTCCGAAGCTGATGGGAGTGGTCCCTCACGGAATCGATACGTCCAAGTTCTTCGCGATGGACCGGGACGAGGCACGGCGACAGCTCAAACTGCCTCTCGACAAGTTCATTGTGCTTAACGCAAACCGGAATCAGCCCCGGAAACGGATCGACCTAACGATCAAGGCGTTCGTCGAGTTCGCAAAAGATAAGCCCGACACGATGCTGTACCTCCACATGAGCGAGAAGGATCTCGGGTGGGATGTGCGAGCGCTCTTCGAAACCGAGATGAAGCGTCATGGACTTAAGTCCGACCAACGCCTGATCATGACCTCGAACAACATCAACTATGTGAATGCACCGCCAGACGAGCTGCTCAACAAGATCTATAACGCTTGCGACGTTGGCATCAACACGGCCAATGGTGAAGGATGGGGTTTGGTTCCTTTCGAGCATGCCTCATGCAAGCGAGCTCAAGTACTCCCTGACCACACGTCGTGCGCGGACATCTGGAAAAACAAGGCTCCCCTTGCTCGGGTTGCCTCGTGGATTTATGACAAAGACCTCTGTGTCGAACGAGGAATTGTAGATGTAAACCATATGGCGGAGCTGCTCACGGAGCTCTATGAAGATGAGGTCTATCGCAATCATGTAGCTGAGTCCTGTTTCGAAGTCACTCAGAATCCTTCTTACCGCTGGGACCGTATCGCTGAAGGATTCCAACGTGCCATGGAGGAGCTGAGCAAGTGAGTCTTCAATTCCATCGCTACCGGACTTATCACGAACGAGCTGTCCGAAAGGTACATCTCCCCTCGGACAAGGGATTTCCTTCCGTTTACACACAAGCGCATGAAGTCGGAGGAGAGTTCGTGCGAATTACCGACGGTCTCCCCTCAACAGCGGTAGCAAATTTCAGCCCTTGTGTGCTCAAGCACCGAGGATCGACCCTAATCGCGTGGCGCTCTCAACCAGAGCCTTTCGTGTTTAGGCACGATATGAAGTACTTCTACTACAACAACACTCCCACAGATATCTACGTGGGTGAGCTGATTAAAGACGACACGATCGTCGCAGCCAGAAAACTCAGGGCAGGGAGGCATCGTCTTAGCTACGAAGACCCTCGGATCTTCCTGTCTCCCGACGACAAGCTTCACTGTCAGTTCATCACTAGTAGCTATGCAAGCAAGTGGGACAGCTCGAAACACAAACTCGTCAAGAGCCCGAAAGTCTGCACAGGTCTTATCGACGAGTACGGGCAACTAGTTGACTGCTTCTTCCCTCCTCTGGGACGGAATCTGGAAGAAGGTGCGGCTGAGAAAAACTGGTGTTTTTACTCCAAAGGCGACGAGCTAAAACTTCTTTACTCCACAGCTCCCATCGTCATCAAAACGCCTGGACGAGAAGACAAGGTCATTGACTCCTCCTGCCTGAAAGAAGTCACAGGTAACCACCCGACCTTTAACTCGACCGCACCTGTACAAGTAGGGGACGAGTGGCTCGTTTTCTACCACTTCAAGTACATGGTGCACGAACTGGATCGCCGTCCTTATCTGATGTATGCCCTAAGTGCCTACACCCTGGATAGCGATCAGACCAAGATCGTACGCATGATGAAAGAACCGCTCTTCGTCGGCTCGACCAACGACGACCTGATTACTTGGACAGACCCTGTTGGAAACGACATTTCTCACCAACCGGCGTGTGTTCTGCCCTTCGGTTGCTTCATTGAAGACGAGGAAGAACTAGTTATGTCTCTTGGTGTAAATGATTCGTTTATGGGTATTTTCAGGACTCCTGTGCTGAACGTGCTAAGTTTGATGGAACGTGTCTAACCAAAAGCCAAGAGAATCCGTTCTCGTTATTCACGTTGTGGAGGGAGGCTTAAAGCCTCCTTCTTTATGTCTTCTCTTCGCGCTCAATCACCGACCACACGATCAAAGATGCTTCCTCAAGCAAGGCGCTCATCGTGGGCTGGTCTTCGAAGCTATTGACTAGCTCACGCAGACACCTATCCGCGCCCGCCAGTAGCAGACCCCGGCGATCAAGGCCATCGGTTAGCTGACGAACAGCCTGGATATGCGACCGCAGTTCCTTTTGCAGGACAGCAATCTTTGTTGCTGCTGTGGCGTGGTCCAACATACCGGTCAGAGTCATCTGCCGGACGTTGCCTAAGTCCATTTTCAGAGCGTCAATCTCGATCAGCAGGTCCTTCCGTAGATCTGCTTTCGGGTATCGCTCTTGAATAAAAGCTGTAAGGTCCGAAATAGAACCTTCGTAGCCAGGTTTTAGAAAACGTGCGAACAAAAACGCTTCGATATCACTAGTCGAATTCTTGGCGTAATACGTAAAAGCATCACGCTGAGATTTACTAAGCGAATCCAACCACGCTGCAACGGTGGTTGAATCTCCGACTTTTGATTGGATCATGCAAAGAAACGCGTACCAGCCAGAGCTTGGCTAGCACCATAGCGCTTCAGAGCAAGTTGGGCTTTAGTTTGGCCCTGGATATTTGCAAGGTCACTAAGCGTCTTAGCCTGCTGGAGTTTCAGACCACTCTCGAGTGCTTGTGCGCCAAGAGCGAGGCTCCCCTCAGTTTTAGCTCGGGTGCTGAAGACATCAGCCAGAGTGTCAGCTTGTCGTTGAGCTACAGCGGAACGGGTAGCTTCTTGAAGCTGACGAAGACCGAGATTGGTGTTTGCTAGAGAGCGAGCAAGCTCATTCTCACCTGCGAGAGCTGCGGAACCAGCTTGACCAAGCAACTGAGGACCAGCAAGCTCAGTAGCAATACGGGATTGAGCCAGTTGTTTCTGGACGTCAATACCAGCACCAGCTGCCCCTGTAGTAACAGCAGCCTGGGAGGTAGTAGCTTTTTCTGCGCGGTTTAGAGCTTCCTTGAGAATGCCTAACTGCGAGTTAGCAATGGTCGAGCCTTCAAGGCCCAGTGCACCGCCGAGTGAACCCTGCAAAATCGCCAAGCCATTGATGGCTGCGGTAAGAGGGTTATTCATCATGGCGGCATAAGCGCCATATTGAGAGAAGTAATCGGATCCCCCACCGCCGCCGCCGGAGCCTCCGCCACCCATGGCGCCTTCAGCTACTGAACCCAGGCCACCGCCGATAGCTGCACCGACAGGTCCGCCGACAACCCCTCCGAGGATAGTGCCGAGTCCACCAAGAAAACCAGCCATGATCAGTACAGCGCCGGAACCGGGGAGAAACCAGCCGCCCCTGTACGGGAGCTGGAAGCCATACCCTGGAGAACGTTAGGGTTAGGCATACCAAGCGTGGCGCTCAAATTCATCATGCCCACGGCGAGTTGGGTGTCTCGATCAATTTGTTTTTGGGTGATCGCAGACCAAGCATTGATAGTTTCTTTTTCGAGAGTTCTTTGAGTCAGCTCTTTAGTCTGCTCCATCGCAGCCTGCTGAGCTTGAGCTGCTTGTTTTTGCCAGACCTCAAGATCAACTTGAGCTCGACCTTTATAAAACTCTGGGTCGAGTACGCGCTCAGAAAGTTGACGGCGATAATCCAGTTCCGCTTGGCTTAAGCCGGTAGCCGCCTGCTGAGCTTGAGCGAGCTGACCAAAGCCGCTCTGAATAAGCTCTTTAAGTATTGCAATGTTTTCAGCAGCTTCTGCGCTGTAATCTTTACCGCCCGGAGTGGTACCTCCTTGCTGTCCTCCACTGCCACCGGCTCCTTGAGAGGATGTACCCCCAGATTCGGAACCAGCAATCAACTGAGGGAGTTGAGCTAAACCAGCAATCAGAGCAGCAGGCGCAACCGCTTTGGCTCCTTGTTTAACCAAAGGACCCGCGTACCTGCCGGGACTGAGAAGAGCTCTAGCTAACAAACTCATGTTCCTTACCTCCCGGTACCGATAGCGGCAACTGCTGGATCAATATTAGGACGAGCTAAGTAGGATTGGAGGAACTGTTGACCCAATCCAGAGCTTGCTGCAGCTTGCTGTCCAGCCATTTGAGCTAAGGCTGCATTAGTGGCTGCAAGAGCGTCTATTTGCTTTAAACCATATTCCCGCTGACCTAACTCAGAGGCCATCATGCGCGAGCGGTCGACGTCTCGAGCTATCTGCTCACCGACATCGATGTTTTCACCTCCCAGCAAACCGCCAGAAATCAACCGAAGAAGTTCTCGATTTATATTTTCACGCCCGTAAACCCGCTCGAGATTCGCAATCTCAGAGGGAGAGATTAAAAACTTACCGCCTTGTGCTACAGGGGGAGCTTCATTACCCCCAAAAGCGCCTCCTAGCGCTCGGGAGATAAAGTCAGCCAGGAGCTCCGCGCCAATAGCGGTACCAACAATACCAGCACCGCTACCCGGTTTGATACTGCCAATAAACTTGCCCATAATCAGCTCAATCCTGGTTTATCGAAACTAGTACCGGAGGGCGGTTTCTTTATTGATTGTAGTTCATTAGGCATCGATTGCGCCCCCAACTGCATACCCTTCTGGTCCACAGAGGGCAGCGATGCCGTCTGAGGGAAATTAGATTCGATGTACATCCTCAAAAACGAAGTTGTTTCTAAGGAGGGAGCTAGCTGACGAACGTCGCGTTCGCGAAGCTGCTGTGCACGAACGTTGTGTCTCATCAGCTCAGATACTGGAAGTTCTCAGAAGGAGCGATATTGTTCGATGCAGGTGCATTCAGCATCGAGTAATTAGAACCCAGGTTGGGGGTGTCGTACTGAGCAGGACGCTGAGCTGAGAGCATATCCATGTGCTCATCCTGCTGATCAGCTAACTGCTGCAGTAACTGAACCACCAGGGCAAACTCTTCAGGCTCCAACTCTGCAATCAGAGAAAGGAGGTAGTCATCATTAGGGTTATCATCAGTAACCCGCATGCGCTGCTCAAGTTGAGTGCGCTGCATAGGGTTATTGTTATCTGGATACCCGTTAAGAGAATGGGTTGCTCCGGTGTACATACCCTCCTCCACCTCATGCCCTGGCATAGGAGGTAGAGCAGTAGCAAAACGGCGCACAATAGCTGCCGTAGCAGGAGTAGCGGCTGCCATCTCCGCAGGAGTCGAAGGCACAGGTAGTCCTAGAATCCGAGCAGCTAGTTCGTAATCGGCTTTAGAGAACACCAGAAACAACCACGGCTGATTTATCTATATTACCGCTTATCTCGAGAATATCGCCTGGCGTACAGTTGAGCGTTATGCACAGCTTCTCCAATACGTCAGGAGAAGGTATATAGTTTGAGTCAGAATAAATCTTGCGCGTCGTGGTAGGTGATAACGACGCTAATTTACTCAAGGCAAACGACGATAGGTCGCGACGATCCAGGAGATCCTTAAGAGTATTCAGCAAACGCCCGTTGGACGTATGTGAAGAATAAAAAGGCATTCTCCTTTACCCCGAAGTAGCTAGCTTAAGCGAATTTAAAACCTTCAGAAATATCGACTAGACCAGAACCACTAAAGTGCCCAAACGAGGTCAAGTCGAGCTTAGGGCTCTGAATCCGACGCCAGTTCGTAATTTCCGACTCAAAACGGATGTCATCCAAAAACAGCCACCGGGTTTTCTTAGGGAAGTGAACCGTAGAAAGAAGACTCAAGAACCTCTGCTCGAACTCACCGTCTTTGGGTCCATCACACATAATGAAGGTAGACTCAGCAAAACGATCTCTGTGAGTTTCAAAAACCTCAGGATCCTGAAGATTGTCAGTAAACTGGGTTAGGCGCCCCCCTTTGGGAACAAAATCCTCAGATAAAAGATAAGTAGTTTCGAACTGATCCCAGGGAAGGACATCAAACGTGTCGACCACAGCGTCATATGCGTAATCGAGCATCACGCGAGTTCCTGTGCCGTAGTGGGTACCTACGTCAACAATCCGGACCTTCCCCTCATCGTCAATAAGATGCGTAAGAAGGCCCGCTAGTAACCTGTAATGATCACCGGGGAAGCAGTTTGCAAAGGGATTATCAATAGATAGCTTTAGCTTCGAGGCCGTCGAAAGAGACCTAAAGACGTAATCAAACTTAGAAAAAGACTGAGTAGCGGGATCGTCGTCAACCGAGAGAACGGCTGAAGGAAAAGCCTGGCGGACAGTAACCATAACCGCTCAATAAGTAGAAGTATAGTAACACTAGAAACCTAAATTTTTGCGTCGACAGAATTCCAGATCCCAAGTTGTAAAGCTGCTAGGCAGCTCTGGGATATTGAAAGGAGTTTTGTAGGTCTCGCCCTCTATATGAGCTTGCCACGCCTCACTCCACTTTGCGTGCATATACCTTTTATTCATCTCGTGCGCGATGTGCACAGCATTCTGTAAGCGAGGCTCAGATCGCCAGGTCTGAGAGCCGTCGGAATAATCCTTCTTTGTTCCGTGGTAGTAACCATGCTCAAGGTCTAAAACACGTTTCACATCGTCGTGAATAAAACGCATCCCGTAGTCCATATCCTCGCAATAACCGGGATAGAGGTTTTCATCGAAAAGTCCGTATTTCTGAACCATCCAATCTTTTAAAAGAAAAATGTCCCAGCCGCCCCCAGATCCATGAACAATACCTACTTCTTTATCCTCGGCTTTAGAGCTCATCTCTTCTAAAAACCCCGGTTCAAACATCACATCGTGATTAGAGATCACCCAGTAAGGTGCCCTCATAAAACTTTTAATTATTAGGTTCCAAGCTCCAGAGCACCCGATATTTGCAGGCATATGAGTCACGTGGACTCTCCGCACAAAAGGGTTAGTAAAACCCTTGATATTTTCTACCTCATTCGTGATTTGATCCCTCCCGTTGTTATTAAAAACTACAAAGTTCTCTACAGGATAATCAATGCTCATGAAGAGCCTGTGTAGCCAATACGGGTTATTAACAATTGCCGTACCGATTACAGGGATGGGTTTCGACATCGAGCGGATAAGCTATGTCAGTATGGTAGCAAGATTATTTCTTTTGATACTGGCAGCAGCCCACGGCTTCAGAAGTATCCGCCTCGGGGTAGTCAAACGAACACCCGTGCCGCCCGTAATGAGTGCATGAGCTACAAGGAATCTCCTTATTTACATTTATAGCCCTTGCAGTGCAACCAAGTACGAGACCTTCTATTTGTTGGTAAGCAACGTAAGCTTTCTTCATAGCATCATAGGTGACACTATCTACTTCAAAACGAGTTTCTCGACGAAGACAATCTCCGCAGCTATACCTACGGCGAATAGCTCCTTCTTTTGTCCTAGTGCTCTCTATGACGCCAAAGTTATACTTACCGCAGAAAGAGCACTTTGACTTTTTACTTCTGCTCCGGAGACCTTCAATTTGTGCTGGTGTGTGCGGTGTAGCTTGGGCTGCCATGTAAATAAAAAGTGATACCCGAGGTGGGATTCGAACCCACGCTGGAGCGATTTTAAGTCGCTTGTCTCTTCCGCTGGACTACTCGGGCCAGCCATAACAGCATACTAGCTGTCGGTACTCTCGATGGAGTTCTCCGCGAATTCGTAGTAATCCGGGTGAGCGATGAAGGAGGCTACAAACGAGTCCTCGTCTTCTTTGTGCGCCCAGGTATCGTCGAACGGAAGGGGTTCCGTTCCGTACTCAAAAGTGTCGTAGTCGTCTTCGTTGCGTGGATCCTCTACAAACGCATAATGTGTCGTCTCTTCCTCAATAAATCCTTGGAGCTCCTTGATCGCTAGGTCAAGAAGCTCGTCGTCCGAGAGATTCTTATCAGAGGAGGGCACCAAGATTCGAAGCTATCTCCACCCACCGTAGGTCTAATTCTGAAGCCTTGCAAGCTGTTTGCAACTTGCTGTACGAAGTTCACCGTATAGATGCAGGCTGTTTAATTGACACTGCTTAGCCCACTGTTTCTCTCGGCGCATCTTGACCGCCTCAGGGCTTACGGTGATTAACGCAATCCAGAGCGAAAGAAGAAGCAAAGGTGTACCAAACCAAATAGCAAGCTTAGTAAAGGCGTTGGCTCCCGCATGGATGGCAACGGCTTGCACCGCGTGCTTGGAATCCAGGTTAATGTTGGTGTTGTTAGTCATGTAGGTCACCTTGTGACACGCACATCATACACAGCATACCCAAGCGTGTCAAGGAAATACTGCTACTATGCTGAGAGCTTATAGCATCTCAGATGACCGCAGCTTCTAAGCCTTCATTCAAGGAACTGATGAGCCAGATGAAGCAAGAGGCGCCCACTGTCACGCCGACAGTCGCGATCCAGGGTAATAAAAAGAAGTTAGACGAGCGGTACACCCTCAACCAGAGCTGGTATGACGCTCTCCTTAATACCGATATGGTCCTCTGCTCTCGGGAAGAGGCTAAAGATCTCCGCTTGGATCCCGAAGCTAAGCGACAAATTGTAGAGATCGGTGTCTACGAGGGTGCCTCCTCCGCTTTCTGGTCTGATTTCTACATGAATCACTCAGAATCAAGACTGATCTCGATCGATCCCTTTACTGGAAGCTCAGAACACCACGAAAAACCCGAAAACTACCCCGAACTCGAGCGTATCGAGCTCACTGCCCGTGGAAATATCGCCAAATCAGACAACGCAGCCAAGATTGAGATCCTTAAAGGTTGTAGTTGGGACGTTTTCCCCGAGTTGAACCGTCGTTTTGGCTCTGAACCCTGGATCGACCTGCTGTATATCGATGGTGCACACGATCCGACGTCCGTAGCACGAGACACAACGCTCTACGTGCCGATGGTTAAGTCTGGTGGCGTAGTAATCTTTGATGACTATGGTCACCCTGATGTTAAGAGAGGTGTCGATGGCGCGCTGACTGCGTTCGCAACCATGGAGCTTGCTATCTTCACTGGGTGGCAGCTAGCTTGCAAAGTTAAGTAATGTATCTCATCCCCGCTCAGACATCCGAAATGATGAACTTTAGGCTTCTCAAAAAGCTCGAAAAGGCGCAGCACATCTGCGAACCCTGCGGAGCGGAGTTTGGAGAAGCCTCAGGTAAACCGTATGTTCTGAAAAAAGGGAGTTGCGACGTCTGTGGTGACCACACTCTGGTATCGGACACTAGTAATTGGGGTCACCTGAGGCGCGGTCGGCTAAAGACCGTCCGAACAATCACTGACAAAATTAACGACGGGGCACAAGGCTAAGTGACGCAACTGGAGCGAAGTTGTTCTAGATGTCATTTCTTTGAACTTGTAAGCAAAGGGCCGCACAACCCGTACGGCTTCTGTCGCCGCCACGCTCCCTTCACCAACCAAAAACAAGGGGCTGAACCAGCTAAAGCTCAGTGGCCTCTTGTTAACGCTCATCTTGATTGGTGTGGAGAGTTTGAGCTGCTTTGACAGACGAAACTCGCCTTTCTAGCGCTTTCCCACAGAGATTATTTCCCTAATAGCTTGCAAGGACGTCGTTTTTTATTACTGCCCTTTGCCCTTAGTCTTCTACAGCTTGCTCTTTGCTTGCTTTTTTTACATCCCACCCCTCGGGTTTCGTCCTGCGCGTCAACTGAATCTTTCTCTCGTCCACGAGATGCCAGCTGCTCACGTACGAACCAACACCCCAAGCAGCCTTAATTAGGATGCTGTAGGAATCCTGTGGGATGACCTCAAAGTCTTCCTCGTCAAACATCGTCTATACGATCTTCAGGAAATAACACCTTGTACACAAAGTTAATCTGAGCTGCTCTATCTGCATGGTACTTATGTGCTGCAAGGATTGTTCCTTTGATCACACTAGGTAACCGATTAATAATCTGATCATCATCAAGGTACGTATACAGCGCTTCCTTTAGATGATCCTCGGCGTGCTTCTCAAACGACGAACCATCGTCGTAGGGAAAAGGAATAGGTTGGTCAGACAAAACTACTCCTGCCGCAGATCGAATTTAAACTCTAGATCACCAGTGACGGATAACGCCAGCGATGATGAAACAATTGGTCACGAGGTACGAAACAAAGATGATTGTCCGTACCCACGCAACACGGTCGGAAAGGACCTCACAATCTGATGCTTTTGGACCGAGAGCATTCGCCCAGATGTGAAATGCTCGTTGTCGCCTGCGCCGCATCAGTCAATATGAAGTTCGCCGTTCTCGTCCCACGAGAGGCTGTGCATCAAATGATAAGGCGGTTGCTTCAAATTTGCGACGTTACTGCCGCGATTATTAGATTTTGGGGCAGCAATCGCAATAAGTTTGCCGAGCTGCTCGTGGATGCGGTTTACACTTTCATTCGGAATAAACACCGGTCTAGAGCGAGTCAGATAACTCTAGGAAGCCTTCCCGCACAAGGGATCTAACGTAACGAAACCTTTCGTATTTCTAAGGAAGTAGTTTTTTACAGAGGCAGATTACAAGAAAACAAATAACCCAATAACTAACTGCAAAGTAAATAACGGCAGCTAGTGAAGCCTCTGACTCCATCTAAACGCCCTTAACCATCTGAATGCTCCTACGAGCACGCTCAATGCCCTCACGAATTCCCGGTAAATTAATGAGTTCTTTAAGGGCTTCCCTTTCTACGTCAGAAACTTGTGTGTTGGAGTTTGCCTCTTCAAGAGTCAAAGGACCGTAAACAGAAGCAAGCTCAGGACGAGCAATGAACATATCTAAAAAAGCCTGAGCTTTACGCCCAGCGTTATCAATATCTGCTTCAAACTGAACAGTGGAAGGGGGAGCCATCGACTGAGGAATTTCCCCAATCATTCCATAACGCATATACTCATTCTCAGGAGCAAAAGACACTTTGCTGTTCCAGAAAAACCCTCCATCAATTATAAGTCGACCACGTGGGGTCAAGAGATCGATTGTTGTTCTCCTAACCCTGTGGGCAATGGGGAGCACATTTATGCTCCTTGCAGGTTTTCTTGATTACTGGAAAGAAGCGGTTTCGTACTCAGGGAGTAAACCTCGGCGCTGAGCTTCGCGATAAGCGACACCAGGATTAGCTTCCACCCAACTCATGAAAGCTTCTGGAGTCATACCGCGCATCTCGCCGGATTCCCACAGGCGACGCTGCAGTTCACCGCCCCGCGCCATTTCTGCACCGCGCACGTGAGTTTTGGCGTAGAAACGGGCAAGGTCATTTTCTTGAGTGCGCTCCTCAGGAGAAGGAGTTGAGGTAGGAGGCACCGTCCCTGTAACAGGCGCATGCCGCTCCTCTGCAGGACGAGTTTGAGGAGGAGCGGGAGGAACAGAACCGCCTCCATCAGAAGCAGGTGGAACAGACCCATCAGGAGCAGGCGGGACAGATCTACCTCCAGTAGTAACGGCAGCCCTTTGCCAAAAGGGTCTCATATTCCGATCGAGCCCGCTTAATGCGTCCACCGAAGCTTGCGCTCTTTGCATAGCTTCAAGAGCATCAATTCTCGCCTGCCCACCTGGACTGGTCCCGTACATATTAAGAATACGGAGAGTCTCAGGATCGTTCAGGTTGATATCTTTAGCTTCAACCCTCGGCAAATCTCGAGTAAGAAGATCGCCGCCTAGCGAACCCAAGATACCGCCCGCAACGGTACCGGGACCAGGGAGGAGAACTGAGCCCACAGCTGCACCTAATGTACCGCCTAACTCGGAAGCCGCTAAATTAGCTGCAACTTGACTAGGAGCCCGCCCTTCGGAGAGCTGAAGAGCAGCATCAACCGCATTTAAAGCAGTACCAACAACTGGTACTGTTACTGGAGAGCTACGAACACGACTGAAAATACTAGGTAAACCGCCTGCCATACGAGGAGCAGTAGGTTTCGGGGCCACACGTCTTAGCTGTGCTGCACCAGCAGCTGCATCACGGGCTGCTTGAGCTTTGCTGCTCAGCATGCCGACATTTTCCCAATTAAAGAGGGGACTAATGCCAACAGGTGCTTGAAAAGGACGAGGAGTCGGCATTTATAAGAACACCCAGGACATTTTGACCAGTCTAAAACAGTTAACTAGGAAAAAAACGCATGTGGACATCAGGAGCGTGGTTAGAACATTCCTCCACGAGGATTTTTCCGCACTACCTCGAGGCCCAGACCGTTTTTTTTCTATTTACGGCAGATCATTCGGCGCCACGAAACCATTTGCGTTTTTCAGAGAACCATTCCGCCAAAGTGGTCGGATCCTGTGGTCCCGTAAGGTGATTAGACGGGTCAGGATCGCCCAAGTCCATCTTCTGCATAAAATCGTCCAGACTACCCTCTGGTACATCGCCATTAATAGCGGTACGCCGCGCTTTACGAAGCATCGACTCAACCGAATGATTAACTTTCGCCAGTTTTTGGATCCATTCCATATCCCTAAACTGAACTTCCCCGCCGCTCGCAATCCTCTCGCAGATAAATTCACACCGTTGACGCGTATTTGTCGACAGCATATAGCGGCTGCTAGTCCTAATAGCTTAGTGCAGCCAAAAAGGTTTAGTTAACTACTTAAGTTATCCCTTAAGAGTCAGAGTAACCGATCTTATTAAACGCTCGACGACCTAAAAGACGGAGGGACCGGTCTTATTTAAGGCTGGACGATACTTAAGCCCTCGATAGCAGAGCCACAGCGTTGCGCGATGGACTAAAGACCACCACTGAAGGTAGTCAGCGTAGTGCTTTTCACGATTGTAGGTAGCACCGCGATACACAATAGTAGTCATAGTGAGTCATATGCATATAAATAGTATAGATCGCTACGGTTATAGCCGCTCGAAAACAACGTAGCGTTCTCTTTAAAAAGTCTTAGATTAAAGAGTACTCTGATTTCGCCCCGTGGCACGGGAGTGGAACACGCCTTTGCGTGCGCCTTGGAACGGCACGATTAAAACGGCGCTCGATACGGTAGATAAACATAACCAGCACTACTTCGAGAGCATGGATACGCGACATCTGATCGCGGCAGACCTGCTCCGAACTTACGTGGTCTTTTTAAAAGACCTTATTAAAGATATAGAAAACAGAAGAGATAACACTAACGACCAAACAGCACTTCACTAATACCAAACTCTCCCCTCGCAGGGTTAAAACGTTCCCTAGCAAGATCTAAACGACGTTGCACCTCACTTCGAACTAAATCGCTCTGCATTTGTTTTTTCTGTGCAGCAGATAGAGGTTTGATCTGTGCCGCGAGGGGTTTTTCACCTACGCGACTAGGTGAAGACACACCTGTTCTCGGTGCCGTCCCTAAAAACTGACGCACTTTGGGCACAATACCCTCACCAGTTTCCTGTCGGACAACTTCATTAAGTGCTCGAGCACCAGCAGTACCAACCATACCGGCACCAAGACCAGGCGCTAATGGAGCAGCAACCGGCGTGGACAGCAACATCGCAGCACCAGCAGCAGTAGGTAAGCTCTGTGCAAATTCACGAGCCATCTGTTGTCCCATGGCCACGGGGCCTTCAGCGTATCCAGTACGGATGGCTTCAGGACTCGGGATTAAATCAGACGCACCAGGAAGAAGAGACGCAGGAACACGTTTGATGTTTTGAACTACTTCGGGTACAGCAGCCGCAGCCATCGATAACGGGTCTCCTGCGAACAACATATTTGCAGAGCCCCCATATTTAGATGTACGTCCCGGAACACTATTTAAATAAAACCTTAGGTTTCTTCCAAGGTTGAGCATGCGGTTGTAGTTAGTTTCATCCACTGGAAGACCACGGGATTCTCTGTAACGATGGCCACCCTGTCCCGACAATAAGGAGGGGTTTGTTTCATCTTCAATCCAAGAAGGAGTAAAGTCACGAGACACCTCATAAGGGGCTTGTGCCTCTCCCAAAACCTCAAAACGCCGACGAAGAGGATTAATCAGCTTCCAGTTAAATAATTTGGAAGCTTCATCAAGCTGAAGACCGACATCAGCTAGATGCGGAGGGATTGTTTGGCTGACTTTTATAGGATCGCCGGGTTGTGCCCTAGACGAAAAAGGGTTTGAAGACTGAGACGCCTCAGCAAAACGATTAAGACGATCAGTAAATTCAGCACCGCGTGGGCCCTCTAAAGCCGCAGAACCAAAGTTAGGGGTCCCTTGTTCGGACATAGCAGCGGAATACTGCCCTAAAGCACGGTAAAAATTATGAAGCCGCTCGGCACCTGAACGCGAAAAAAGAGATTCCCGTAAGTTAACAGGTTTATTCGTAAGGATAGCCCGATCAATTTCCCTAGCTAAGAACTCATTAAGCGGACTTGCAGGACTAGCGGCTACTTCATAACCTTCGATAACTTTTGGTTGGACATCCAATGAATATCCTTTTTGCCACGGCAGATGATGGCTGATCGTCTCGTGTTGAGCTCCACCAAAGTCCTGAACATTTAAATTTTCGATACTCAACCCAGAATCTTTAGTCCAATCTTGTAGGCGATCACCAAAAGCCTTTAATTCTGTTGGATCTAAGGACTGCAGGTAGTTCTGACGCTCTCGGAAAAGAAGATCTAACTCTTCACGCAGAGGTTTAGTCGAAATCTGTGAACGAGGCCCCTCCTCCTCGGCTGATTTTTTCAATCGAGCGAGAATATCCGCCATTTCAGCGACATTTCGATCGTCCGCACCGCGAATGGGGCTATCTTCCAGCGTATTTAAAGGCTCGGCAGAACGTAGACGGTCTAAATAATCCTCCATAAGCGCACGAGGATCCTCATACCTCGTACCACCTACAAAGATATCGGCCATTTCGCTTCATAACACTAGAAAACATTTTATAGCAGTTTGCCACGCGGCAAATTTTTTTCGCTGGGCGTATCAGTATGTTGATACCCAAAACTTTTACCCCCAAAATACCCCGCCGATACCCAGAACCTTCTCGCCCCCGGCGTGTATAAGACTCTATATATAAAAAAAAGGGCACATTGCGGGGTCGAAAAGTTATACGTTGCGCCCTAGATATGAAGGAGCATGGTGACTTGATGTAGCCTCGCGCGTGTGTACGCGTGTGTACGCGTGCGTGTGTGCGTGTGCGGGCGGGTGTGTGCGCGCAAATGCGCGTGCGTGTGCCTGCGCGTGCCCGTGTGTGCGTGCGTATGTGTGCGCGTGTGTGCGTTTTCTCCGCGCGTGCGCACATCATATGCGCGTTTCGATCCCTGCCGCACTGAGCTCACCTAGTGTGACGATCAGATCTCTGGCACAAGGTTTGGTTTCTGGCTCCCGTTTCGTGATCTCATTAGGTCACTGAGGCCCAGGGCTTCAGTCGAACCTTGACAATCCAGCAGCAACCACGCGGCAACTAGCGAGCCCGTGGCAGTCCTGAAGCTCTGAAGCTTTCGGCCCTGCGATCCTTTGAGATCCCGCCGATTGTTTCCCTTTGTTTCAAGTCCTGCCCTAAGCGTCTCGCCAAGCTGCCCCCCATGCTGTAGGATTCAGGGCATCAGGGATCACACCCTGCGCACCTAGACAATCCAGATACATTCTGCCTGATACATGGGCAGGCCCCCAGGGATGATGTGCCCTTTATCGGTGAACTCCGAGCAAGCACATTTAACTGTGGCCGCTTGAAACTGTAGGCATAGTGTGTCCGGACTCTAGGGGAGGAACCTTGACAATTTCATAAGTAAGACTGAGCAGGCGAATTAGGTCACTGCCGCAGTGTCACAAGTCGGGCGGGATCCCTTGGGCATTGGTTAGGGCATACTGAAACGGCCAGCCAGAGATAACTTTCTCTAGAACTGTAAAGATACAGTCGTGCTGTATCAACTAGCGGCGTTACTTACCACGCTCTCGCCATGCGTGGACAGGCGAAACTTATGTCCAGATCATCTGCATTTGATGCAGGTACGCTGGACAGACGGAAGGGCAGCCTTCCTATCATCATTTCGCCCCGGTTAAATGCTGCAAAGTGTGTGCGCTATGTGCAAACAATGCGTGCTTTTACTTTTGTGGCTAATTTCTTGAACTTCACCCTGTAGGGGCCAGACTGTGATTAACAGTCACTCCTACGGGGTGTTGTTTCTAAATTGCATGATCATTTATGATCAGCCTGGTAGATTCTCTCCCTGAGCTTATGTAGGCTCACTGAGGGATTCTCTCCCTCTCATTTACATCAAATTACAGGTGTTTATCATGACTGCTTTGATTGACCAAGATGCTCGAGTCGAATTAGAACTTTATTCGACCAACTTCTCATCTGCTCACTACAACTCAGTGGGCAAATGTCTCTCCAAGTTTCACAAGAACGGCACCTACGATTACGAACGTGCTGTTAAGTTTATCGAGCGCAATTTGGTACTTCCTGCTGCTAAGGATTACCTGATGTGCAACGGCTCGATGACACAATCCCTGCGCAACACATTCCCTAAGAATCTGCGCATGATTATCGCTGAAGACATAGCTAACGCGTTCAGAGCTGAGTTTGAACTTGGCAACTACTGGGAGATCTGATCATGCGTCCTGATTACGCCACGCCGGAAGACTTCTCCAAGTGGAGATCTCATGCAGAGACTCTAGATACCTATTCTCTGCGCTACATCATCACAGACTGCAGGAAGGCTGCAGCTAACTTGCGCACCGTTAATCCTGTGCGTGAGGGTTACTACGAAGACCAAGCTTTTACCTACGCTGATGAACTTAATCGGAGGAAATCATTGTGAAACTATCTCAAACCGAGTGCAACTTCCTGGCTGAAGCTATCCTCTCCTGGGGTGAATCTAAGCCTTGTGTGTCTGGTGTTCCCCTTATGTACACCGATGCTTCAGGTGAGAAGTGTCTGCTAACTCACGATCAGATCGAAACACTTTACCAACGTCTCGCGTGGCTAGGCGACAATCAGTGGACAGATTAACCATGAAACTCTCCGTCTTTGATCTTCACCGTGGCTGCACAGAGTATGTACAACTGCCGTCAGGTAGGTGCATCAATGTCCACGTGGCTCGCCTATCCAACTGCACTGAAGTTCACGTTCAAGCTAACTCTGAACAGTGGCCGCAAGAATATAGCGACACGTTCTTACACTGCAAGCGTTGTGTGAACGTATTTCACAGTGCATCGAAGTCACTAAACCACGCAGAGATTGAGTATCTGCAGGATCGTTACTTCCGCCCCTACGAAGAACTTACCTTTGCCTGATCATGACTAAAACTGACTTCGACAATCTTTATACAACTGTGTACGAAGCTTATGAACAAGCTGCACTCAAAGATGAGTACATCAGATCAACACTTGGTGATGTACTAGATCACATGATTCTACTTAAACAGCACAACCTCATCACAGAATGATCATGTCTTGCACTAAGTTCACAGTAGATCTTCATTACGCTGAGCCTCACTCTGATCTTAAATGGCGTTACTTTAAGTTCGTCTACCTGATGGATCCCGTTGGGGAGGGTGACGAGAAGGTATGCAACATTCAACAGAGTTCGCAAACAGGGCTGTTTTATGTCGACTGGGAGCATGTTCCTGGTGACGATGAGTTTCAGTGGCGCTCGTTTGATACCTACGAGAAAGCCCTCAAGTTTATCTGCTCCAACAT
>Ga0208644_1001045_pt1 | contig 23934 bp, 25 predicted proteins | sample VirMetDEL_Nov_18_FD_184517 | JGI IMG/M metagenome (GOLD analysis project Ga0208644, IMG submission 184517) | Aqueous microbial communities from the Delaware River and Bay under freshwater to marine salinity gradient to study organic matter... | ecosystem: Environmental > Aquatic > Marine >...
GTCATCAAGGCTTGAGGCTCTCAAGCAAGTAGCAATTGATGTTAACAAGGAGTTTGCAAATGCGTTCGATATTCCTCAATCGGCGGCAATTACGTGTGTCAAGCCTAGTGGGACGGTTAGTCAACTTGTTGATAGCGCCTCTGGCATACATGCTCGTCATAGCTCTTGGTATATTAGACGGGTGCGTAATGATATTAAAGACCCTATATCGGCGTTTTTGGTAGCACAAGGAGTACCTGCTGAACCTGATGTAATGAAGCCTAACGACACTATGGTGTTTAGCTTTCCTATGAAAGCACCTGAAGGGGCAATTACTAGGGAGGAGCTAGACAGTTTTCAACACTTGCGGTTGTGGCTAACATACCAGCGTCACTGGTGTGAACACAAACCATCTGTAACTGTGTACGTCAAAGAACAGGATTGGCCAGCCGTAGGCGCATGGGTATGGGAGCACTTTGATGAAATTAGCGGAATTAGTTTCTTACCTTGGGATGGCGGAACCTACCGACAAGCACCCTACGAAGAAGTGGACGAGGCTACTTACAATGAGTTGCTATCTGCTATGCCTGATACTATCGACTGGAATGCTTTTATTGAGCATGAGGATAATGTAGAAGGCGCACAACAACTTGCTTGTGTAGCTGGTGTCTGCGAAATCTGATTCAGAACTTATTGAAAGGGTTATAGCGGGGGATGAGAAAGCTTGTTCCCTGCTATATAAAAAATATCACATACGTTTAAAAGCGTATGTAAGGGGACTACTGCATGATACATCTTACGTTGAAGACGTTGTACAAGAAACATTTGGACAAGTGTTTAGATATTTGGCATCATTTAGGCAAGACAGTGCCTTGTTTACGTGGATGTGTACCATTGCAAAAAACATTGTATTCCGTATGAAACAGCCTGTGAACGTTATTAGTAACGAAAGTTATGACATGGAAACACCTGAAACTACCATCTCAAATTTAGATGTTTTAGAGAAATGGCTAGATGAAATGAGTGAGACACAACGTATGGTAGTAAGTTTGCATTACATGCAGGGGTTGACAGCCAAGGAAATAACTAGTATAATACCGATGAAACGCAGGGCAGTTAGCACAATGTTGTGGAGAGCAAAGCAGAAACTGAAAGGAATGATGTATGACGAATGAAGAAAGCTATCGCATGATGATGGCATTGCGCCAGCATTTAGTGCTTCAGATTATTCAGAACAAACATCAACTAGAAGTGATATTGAAGTTTAAAACTGCAGATGGGAAACTGCATCAAATTGCAAGTAGCCATAAGGAGAGAGAATGAAACTAGAAGTGCTGCAAGAAAACGAGGATGGTTCAGCAGATGTTCAACTAAAAGACATTGAACCTGAGATGTTACAACTTATTTTACAAACTGGGTTTGTAAAGCTATTAGAAGATGCTTTAAATCAAGCAAAGACTAATAATAAGATTCCAGCCCTTTTAAAGGAGAAGCCTAGTGGCGATTAGTTACGAAGATTTGATGAAGGTTCAGTATGGTGGCACTCACTATAAAGACTACACCATACAACCGTGGGAGATTTGGGAAGCATATAAGATGGATGCTTTTGAAGGTTCTGTTCTAAAATATCTTCTCAGATATAAAGATAAAGGTAAGCCAATCGAAGACCTATACAAGTGTAGGCACAATCTTGAATATCTCATTGCACGAGAGGAAAGGAAAGCAAATGTACGTAATCAAATACAAAAAGGGCACTCTGCCCAAAGCACTCAAGGGTCTAACGTTCAAGACCTACGACATGGCACGAACCGCCTTGAGGAAATTCGTGCGTACCAAAGTGACGTTGAAGCCGGGACAACATCCTACGGTGGCTCAAGCTAACTCACTAGGGTACGTTATTAGTAAGACGTAAAGAAGGGGGCTTATGCCCCCTTTTTTGTTATCCCTGTAAGCTTTTTAAAACCCTATCTAAGTAGTTCTTAGTTTCTCTTGCTGTAGGGTCTTTACCAACCAACACTAGTTCAGCTTGTCTTGGCCCACCGTTGTAATCAGCAATTGCTGCGGCAACATTACCACTATATTGATTTTCTAGAGTAAACTGTAAATATCTAGCAGCCGCCTCCATTGACTCAAACGGATTGAATGGGTCATGCTGAAACAAACCATTTTCTAGCTTACGAGTTGACGGCATAAACTGCATTAGACCTTGAGCACCAGCCTTACTAGTAGCGTCTGGATTACTACGTTCGCCAGCATTTTTAATGGCTACTAACAAGTTAGGGGGCAAATCATATTGTCGCTCTAAATGCATAGCGTATAGGTCAAAACGCTTGTCGTTATACGGCACTTTGCTCCATGCCTGTTTACCTTGACTTATTAGAGCATTAACTTCTGACGCCCCATCGTTTTTGCTAGTAACAGGCATAGAAGCACCAATTTCTTTTCTAGCTGCTGCAGAGCTTCTACGTGCTAGGGTTTGATTAGACGGTTCAGCAACTGATTTCATTGCTGCATCTTGAGCTTCAAGTACTGCTTGTCCTTCAGCCATCCTACTACGTTGCTGTGCGTCATACGCCTCACGTTCAGCTTGAGTACCTGAGTAAATGCTAGGAGGCTTTACTTCACCAGTTTCATAGTTGTAATTAGTAATGCCGGGAGAGCCTTCTGCTTGCCCACGACCAGCACCTGCTTGAGGCATAAACTCATACGGCAAGTTGTTATTAATAGCGTTTGCAATTTGAGTTGCGTGTTCAAACGGACTTTTATCAGTTACCAATGCTGGGCCATAAGCAGCCGTTATCATAATGTTTCCATACGATTGTTGAAACTGTTTGTATGCTTTCATGTCTCGCAAATATTGCATTCCTTCAGGTGTAAGCGGTGAAGTTGGGCTTCCGTTTTTGCGAATCATAAATGGTTTAGTTGGCATTGCAGCTTGTAGTGTTTTATCAGGAGCAACCATAAAATTAATTCTTGCCCCAAACTGACGTTCATACATTGCTTTAGCGTCAGCGAGGCGTTCTACAACAGCAATATTAGTTTCTGCAACTTCGTCACGTAACACAGTAAAATTTGACCCTGTAATTTTTTCAGCAATTTGTTTTTTAGTTTTATTAAAGGTTAATGCTAAACGTTGTGCTCCTACACCCGTAGCTTGTTGTTCGTTTATAGCTACTTTAATAATGTTTTTAATTTTTTTCTCTGAGTCAAGAGTTAGGGTATTGTCAAGCACTTGTTGTGCAGTAAGCTGAACAGCTTCTACGCCAGCTCGCTGCTCTTCTACAGCTTGTTGAGCATCTTCTAAAGAAGTAAATTGAGCATCGAAACCGTCCCCAACTTCGTATGGATTAACGTAGTTAGTATAATCTCCTACAACTCCAAGCATTGCTTGAGCAACACGTTGTTGTATATACACTAGTCCTCTTCCCATTTTTAATGAGTCAAGCCTACCGCCTAAACTACGTGAACGTTCCATGTGGTCTTTTACTATTTTATACTGATTAGGATATTGTTTAGCAATATCTTTTTCAGCCTCACCTCCCATTGCTATAGCGGCAAGTATAGGTCTGTTGCCTTCAGTTGCAAATACATCTTGATACATTTTCATTTGAGTTGTAATTTCTTCAACAGAAGCATTTTCTTTTTGTGCAAGCGCCGCAACCATTCCAATCATAGAACCTTTTCCTGAGTATTGCTCTGTAAGGTCTTTAGCGGCTTGTTCAATTTTGGCTTTAAAAAAATCGTAGTCCTCTTTAGTGTAAGAATCACCTACTTTATTTAAGTCTGCCAGTGCTTTCTCTTTAGCGGTATTAATGTGTGATATCATATTGTTTGTAAAAATTTTAGCTTCAGTTTCTAAAGAACGAGCACTAATATCAAGCTTACCTGTTTGTATGCCAGTTGCAAGTTCTTTAAAAGTAGTGAGCACTGTAGGTACAGAATCAGTTGTAAACAACTGTGTCGCATATGTTTGCACAAGAGTACCGTAGCCATTTGTATCCCTTATCGCTTTTATTTCGTTCCGACCTCTAAATTGGTCAATTGTCGTTTTTTGCTGCGTAACTGCCAGTTCTGCAGTTCTTTTATTATTAGCATCATTTAAAAGTCTTCTATATTCTGGTGGATTTTCTAGTCGTAAAGCATTAACTTGAGCCTGACTAAACGGAGAATTATCTGCGATAAATTTATCTTGGTCTTGTAGTAATGCTTCAGGACTTTTAACTCCTTTACTTCCAGTACCACCAGCACTGCCTGACCCGCCAAATCGGTCTTGAACAAACTTACGAATGGCAAATTGGTCAGCGCCAACAAGACCAGTAATATCGCCAATTTTTTTACGAATTTCATCTTCCATGTACGGATATTTAGCAATAGCATTTTTAGCAATTGTAGCTACTCTAGTAACAAACTCTTCGTTTTTCATCCCACCTTCAGCCGCTTTTTTAAGACCTACTAGCGCGTTCTCATAGGTTTTTAATTGAGCGCGAGATTTTGCTCCAAAATCTTCACTATCAGCCTCATACCCATACATATCAGACATACCTATTTCTGCTAATCTTTGTTGTTCTTCAGCAGCAAGTCTTTGCGTGTTTAACATTTTACCTTGAGCTTCTGCAGCTAGCTGGTGGCTTTTAAAGTAACTGGCTACTGTTTGTTCTGCATTTAATCCTTTATAAGTAGTATTTTTAATGTCTTCTTCACGATAATTACTATAAACTTTACTAGCAATGTCTGCAACTGCAGTTATACCAGCAACTTTAGCTTTTCCGCCAGCTTCAATAGCTCTAGCGGCTGATGAATAATCAACGCTAGGAACAGCCAAAGGTTGTGTTAAATCTGTTTTATAAATAGCCATGTTAATCCCTCTTGTCTGTGTTTACAACTAAATCTTGTACTTGCCATTGATTAATTGCTTGGTCTAAAATAAGTTCCCTTACCTTACTTTCTTTCCATCCTGTAAACAATTGCTTTTGCAATTGAATTCTATCTTGACCTGTGTACGTATTTAAAATCATTTTAACTACGTTTTTGTACACTTCGTAAGAAGCTTCATCTTTGTTTTTTAAAGCAGTAAGTGCTTGCAATTGAAAAGCCCGAATATTTTTTGCAGCATTTTTAATATCATCATCGTGCCTACGTTTACTTGTGTATAAAGCAGTTAAATCTGCTTCTGCTACAGTAGTAAAGCCAAGTGCTTTTGCATACACTTCGTAATCAGACAACGTATACAAAGGGCTACCTGATGAACTATACGCAATGTTGTAGTTAGTGAACATAACACGTGCTTTTTCAGCGTTACTAAATGATGATAGCGTAGATGTTGCGAATACTTTAGCAGCTTCTTGCAAACTTGCTGGAGTTAAATCATTAGCAACAAACACATCCCAAGCTTTTCCAACACCTCCAAACAATCGTAAAGCAGCAAAACCACCGGGGCCACCTAGTACTTCTAACCAATTTTTTTCTGGATTCATAAAGCCATCAATAATTTGTTCATAGTAAGCAAATGTACCAAACCGTGTTCCCACTGCAAGTTTAAGTTGACCATCTGTTACATGAGATATTAAACCAGCAATTAAACCTTGTTGCGCTGTTATTGCTTCATCTTGTGTCATATCTTCAGGAAACATGTTTGTAACAATGTCTCTAAAAGGCCACAAGAAAGTGCCTGACGTACCCATCATAAGCGAGTGCATTATTAGTAACTGTACTGCTTCAACTCCAGTAAACGTTCTGCTTTTTTTGCCCGTAGCTAAAGCTCCAATGCTAGACAATAAACTCATAGCAATTTTTATTTGATACTGCGTAAACTGCATTGGAATAGACAGTATACCTCGTTGCCACCAGTTTTGATTAGCCATAGTCATGTTTTGAGTCAGGTCATCTTGTCGCCGTAACATTGTTGACAAAGCATCATCTGTCCAAAATGCACCCCCTTTGTTAGCAGCCATCCATTCACGACGAGCAATGTCAAAACTAACAATGCGACTTAAACCTTCACCAGCGTTAAAAGGAGCAGCAGACACTTTACTACCTCTACGTCTCCATTTATTAAACAAACCATAAGTGCCAGTTGATGCTCCATACAAACTTGATGTGTTCATACCATCTAATAAACCAGAGCGTTTTAACATGCGAATTGTTTCTACAAACTCATCTACGCTCATTCCCAATCCCAAGTTAGTAAAGTTGTTTGCTTGTGCAATTTTACGCCAAATAACTTCTTGGTCACTGGCTAGCGCCATGCTATAAAACAAAGCTGTCTTAGCGGCCTTTAAACCGTGTATAGGGCTAATAGCAATAGCGTTAAAAGTATTCATGCCTTGCATTACAAACTGCACAGGGTTTAATCCAAAATAAGAATGGAATGCAAATGTTCTAGCCCATTGAGTGTAATTTTGCGTAGAACGCATTGCTAGACCTGTTTTAAGAATAGCTTTGTTAGTTGAACCACCTTCAAACCATTCACTAATTTTTCTTGTAAAGCCAATCATTGCTTGTTCTTCTTTAGTTGCAATATTCATTTGGCTCATAATGTAGTCTTGCACTTGTTTAGCAAAAATTCCTCGTTTATCTAAAGCTAAATAAGCACCTTTATTATTTAACATGTATCTAAATGCATCTTCTGGAGACATTTCTTTTACATTTCTTGGAAGAATGTCTTGAAAAGATTGAAACCAACGAATAACATGCGACTCACGCCATTCGTGACTAGAAGCAACAGCAGCCGTATTACCAATTTCAGCAGCAATAGCATCCATAGGATTAACCGTGTTTACCGTGTCATCTCCATAAATAGACAACACCCTATCGCCACGTTGAGAAGCAAAGTTAGAAGACATGCCTACTTGAGTGTTTGCCCAATCATCGTCCGTTCTATTGTAAACAACGTATACTTTAGGGTCAATGCCAAAAGCTTCATTATCTAGTTGAGCAATAATCTCGTCAGGATTCCAACCATATTGTTCTAACAACTCACTTGCTTTAGTTCTAGTAAGGTTGCCTTCTTTATGAAGTTTAATTGCAGTGCTAAAGTTTTTAATATATTTATCTGCTTCCCCACGACTTACAGCAGTGCGGTGAGTCATTGCTTTTACGTTTTTAACTTCACCGTCTATGTTTCGTGCAGAGTCAATTTTAATAAAATATTCATCAGAATAAATTCGCCTAAACTCTCCCTTACGGTATGGAATAGCGTCTTTTACAGCACCTACTTCTACATCCTCACGTTTAATTAATATGCGTGTAAATGACTTATCTCCTGTAGTAATAGCGTCAGGCATTTCAAATGCACGATATGTACCGTTATTAACGTTATTAATAACATCGTCAGACACAGCTACAAATTGATTTGTTTCTTGGTCAAATATCTTCATGCCTTTAGTAAGAGAAGCTTCTTTAGCAAAAAGAACAGTTTGACCTTCAATGGAATTTTTTAAATTAAGCTGAGAAAACCCTCTGCGAGTTAAACTTTTAGCAGCAACATCGTTACGAATTTGATGCATAATGTCGCGTAATGCCCGAACTCTAAAGTAAGCGTTACGTGTTTTTGAGTTTAACTGCATACCTGCAAGTTCTGTGTCAGAAAACACTTTACCTTCTTTATCACCTTTTACAAGTACATCGGTTAATTTTGACTTTTCAACTCTGTTTAAAGACTCAACATCTTTGCGAACAAAATTAGTTAACAGTTTTTGATACCTGCTTTGTTGCATAATACCTGTAAGCCTGTTTGTGTACAGTTCGCTAGACGTAGCTAAAGCACGGTCTGCAGTAAACACTGTGGAGGCGCTATTAATATCGTCATCTGCATACTCGGTAATAGCTCTATCATACGTAACAGTTTCAGTTATATTTTGCTCAACAAGATAGCCTGAACGAGCACCATCACGTGCACCTTTAATAGCTTCCAATTCTAAATTAATTTCATTAAGCTCTGTTGCCATTGAATCAATACTACGCCCTGCTCCAGCAGATTCGCTAGCTATACGTGACAAATTTTGTTCAGTAGTTATTTTACCTTGTTTAACAAGTTCTACATGCCTGTTTAACATGCGAGCAATTTGTTTATTAGCATCTACTGCAATAGCAATGTTTTTAAAACGTAGTGTTTCGTATACGGCTTGTGCAATTTTTTTAAATTCAACTACAAGTTTTGCAAAAGCTTGTCCTAAAATTGTAGTTGGCACTTCGTCAGTAAATGCCCACTTAGCAAAATTCTCTGCAAAAAATTCGCTGTATTTAGAAGCCCATTGATGGATGTTTTTTTCAAGTTTTAAATAATGTTCGTAATTTCCACCCATCCAATCGTCAATCCACTCAGACATGTCTTGAGTTGTTCTGAGACTTCTATATTCTAACAAAGCTTCCATTGGAAATATGTCGTTAACATTTTGACCACCAACAACAGAAGTTAATTTTAATCCTTTTGTTTTTAGCCAATCTTGGAACGCAGTACGCATAGCCGACGCATATTTCATTTCAAATGCAGCTTCAAACGCATGACCATACTCGTGTGCGAGTGTGTCCATCACGTCAGTTAACGTTGCTTTTCTAACAGTTTTTCCCTGTTTAATTGTGTCGCCTACATCAAATGCTAAGTAAATAACACTTTCGTTTGGCCCCACTGCAAAATGCACTCCCTTAGCACCTGAGTGCGCTGCGTCAATTTCTGCTTGCAACCTACTAGAAACACTTTTATTACCGCTTCCCAATAAATCTGACCTAGTAATTACAGTAATTTTTCTACCGTCAAGTCCTAAAGCTGCTCCCATTTTTACGGTAAACTCAGATATAGCTACCTGAGCATTTTTTACACCTACAGCTACATTACCTTGCCTAAGTAATTTATTGTTTTTACCTGCTTGTTCTAATGCACTCGTAAGAGTTTCTCTGCTTACTGCTTTTTTAACAGGAGCAGTTGTAGTTACAGCGGATTGTCCAGTAACAGTTTTTCCAATGCTAGGCGCAAGATTAGTTACTTTAAGACCATTAACACTTACTTTTTCTTCTACAGTTTTTTTAGCTGCCTTAATAAGTTCTGCTTCAAGAGCAGCTTTTTTAAGTTCTAATTCTTTAACTACAGTTTCTTCTACATAAAACTTAGTATTTGTAGTGTCAGGAACAACACGGAAATTACCTACGCCGCGAGGGTCAATGTTTTTAATAAATTCTGATGCAGCTTTTTCAGTAAGAAAACTGTTACTAGTAGCAGGTTTATAAACTACTCTTCCTTTTACAAAAGTTCCGTCAGTAGTAAACGGGTCTATTGTGTGTATGTTAGGGTTTTTAACAGGAGAATATTGTGCTTCTAAGTTTCGTAATGCAGCTTGTACTTCTTCTGGTCGAATGTTTTTAGCAGATTGCGTTTCTTTAAGTGCAGCAATAACATCGTCTACATCTTTAGTAAGGATAGCTTGAAAATCTTGAGAAGCCATTTTAACAGATGTAGGAAGTAATTTAGATGCGCTCATAGACACAAGTTTACCTAAATCAATAGCAGCACTAATTCCAGATAGTTCTCCAGCTACTGCTCCTACTGCTTGCAGTTGTTGTTTACGTGCAACTTGCCCAACAAGTTTAGCAGTTTCTCCTCGTGCAATTTCATTTTTACCACCAACTTTTGCTAGTGAATGCTCAGTGTTTAAAATTTCTCTAGATGATTTAAAAAGTTTAATTGCTTTACCTGCAGCAAACATCCATCCAGCTACTGTTCCAACAACACCAAGTCTATCTAACCAATCATCTAAACCACCAATTTCAACGTCTTCTGGCCCAGCTACTTCCATTGCAATAAATGCTGCTTGCCATTTACTAATGTAGGTACTATTAGTTAAATCATTATATAAATTAGTAAGCCATTGGCCTTTGTCTTTTTCATCTAAGTTTCTATATACAAGTTGTAATTTAGCGCGAGTTTCGCTACGACCAGACAAAAAGTTTACGTTATCTACGTCATATTTTTTAGCAACATCGTCAATAGCTATTCCTTGTACAGCAGCTAACGCAGTAAATTCATAGCCAAATCCTTTTGCAATTGACCACGCACTATTACCATCCTCAATAATTTTTTCTAACGCTGTTTTAGCAGATAGTTCTTGCACACCCTCAGTAATTATTTTATCAACTTGTTCTGGAGTATTTACTTCAATGTTAACATAATTTCTGTATAACAAATTTTCAATAGATTCTTTTGCTACTTCTGCAAGTTGAAAACGCAACTCAGCTTGATTTTCAATTTTAGCTTTATCAATCATTTGTTGGCGAAGACGAATGTTTGTCATTTCAGTCTCAACCATATTTATGTCAATAGGATTGGAAAGAATTTGTGCAGATAGTTGATTTTGATAAGGCACAGTTTCCGCCCATATTTTATGTAGGTGCGTATTAAAATTAACTTTTTCTTCTTCAGGTTGTTCACCAGTTGCTAGAACGCCCATTCCTTTTAAATACGTATAATTACCAACGCTTGTATCAGGTTGGGTTTCTTCTGGAGTTTGAGGAAATAGTGGTTCTTGTGCGTTAGTTTCAAAATCCATTATTTATCCTTATGCTAGTAGTTTGCCAATTTTTTGGTATCCACCAACACTGCCAAAAATAGTTTCTGTAATATCCCCAATAGCGCCGTACGTAGCAGCATCTGTGCCATACTTTGCTGCTTGTAAACCAGCTTCACCTATTTTTGTATTCATAGCTACCGTTTGATTTAGCTCGCCAATACGCCCTCCAGTTTGAGATATAGTAGAAGCAATGCCACCAGACAAACCACTACTACCCGCACCACCTGTTTGGTAAGCTTGATTTAACATTTGAGCTTGAGCTAGTCGTTGTTGTCGTATTGCTGCACGTGTTGCACGAACTTGTTGTATGTTAGCTTGTGTTTGTTGTAATTGAAATTGTTTTTGATAAGAAGCTTGTTGTTGTTTTAATGCTCTTTGCTGTGAAATTCTAGCGTCAACACTAGCGCCTAAAGTTGCTCCTAATAGTGCTCCACCAATAGCACTTAGTCCAATACTAGCTCCTAAAGCAGAAGCTCCCAAAGCGTAACCACCTATAGCTCCAACTACGAGAAATGGCATTTTATATCTCCTTTTCAAATAACATTACATTTTCTATTTGGTCAACAAAAACAAAATTATATTTTTTAGCAAACTTTTTTAGATAAGGTTCATTATCTGCTGGCAAAACATAATATGACCATAAAGTAGAAATGTTATTTTGTTTTAATAACTCAGTTAATTTTTTCATTTCATCCATCATTTTGCGATTTGCTTTTGCATTCCACTGTTTAATGTGATGATGAAAAAACGGCTCATTGTTTCTCCACTCAATACCTAATGCAATTAAATCATCTTCGTACACTACATCAAACATTAGTACTTCCTACAAATGTTCCTGTCCAACCAACAATGTTAAAATCATGCCCAGCTTTACTTTCAAACTTAAACTGCACTGCTTTACCTCTACCGCGCATTTTTGATTTACTAACAACAAGCGGATAACCGTCATCAAAAGTAGTTGGAAATGAGGGTATAATATATGCTCGTGGTTGCCTGTATACTTCTACTGGAGTTGACCATTTATTTGTAGAATATTGGTCTGTAAAATCCCATTGCAACGACATTTGAACACTGCCCGGATTAATTAATTCTCCTACGTCATCTACACCTGTTTCCGTGCGTTTAATAAATGTAGATAAATACATTCCAGTTTTATTTCGCGCAGGGCCAACATCACCTAACTCGTACCCTGTAATAACGTATGCACTTTGTTCTATAGCAGAACCTGATATAGAATAAAAATCTTTATACGTAGTATCAGAACTTCTAGTATTTAAAAAATCTGCAAAACAAATACTTATGCCATTATCAGTAACAGTATTAGACCAGTTGTTTATTTGTGTTGATTCTTCAGGCATATCATACCACAAATCGTCCCATCTTAAATAATATTGACCCGGAGTGCCAGTATATACACGTGTTATTTTAACAAAATTCCATTTTTCATTTGCATAATAATTACCATTAGACGTACTATCTAACTGAGAATTTGTAATAAAAGTAAACGGGCTAGTACCGTCTTGAGGAAAAGCGTCTGCATTAAGATATTGTTCTGAAGAAGTATAAGAAAAATCACGATATATTGTAGATAGTTTATAATTTTCTTGTAGTTGTAAAACTAAAAATCTTTGGTTGGAAGTTGCTTCTTGAGAATTTGTAGAATATAAATAAACAAACTCACCTTTAGATTTAGTAATAAATGCAAAAGCATTTAAATAAACTTCATTGCTACCAGAACCATACGAACCGTCTATAGCCACATTCTCAGAAGTATGAGTAGTAAGAACGCCTACGTCATAGTTAACTGCTTCTGCTAGCGTTAAAGGATACGTATACAAATAAAGTGTATAATTAACAGCATCAGGAGTGTAATTCCAAGCAGTATTTAAAAATGCATTGCCATTGTCATCAGTAATAAATTCTAAATCATGATGTAACACTTTTCTAGAAAGAATTCCTAAAGAATATAATACAGTTTCTAAAGTAACAAACGAACCTATTGTTGATAAATCATATCCAGTAGTTATTGGAAAATATCCCCAAATTACTTCAGTAGAATCGTTTTTAAGAGCAGACACATATAATCTTGTTCCATCTTTATTAAAAACTACAGCTTGCGCTCCAAAATTAGTAGGCAATAATGAACCTATACAACTAGAACCAAGTTCTATCGTATATTGGTCACCAGAATTTTGGTTATATAAACATAATGTACTTGTAAATGTGTTATTTGGATAATAAGAAAACCATGAGCTTAATGTAAAATATATGTGTTCAAACTGTCCTGTACGTTTAAACTGCATTACTCTAAATCTATCGTCACCACTAGCAGTTTGTGTATAAGGAGTAGAAAAATTTATTTCATCACTATACAAAGCGTAATTGCTAGTACTAGCAAAAAGAAGTTCACCACTTTTTTTATAATTGTAAACAATTAAAAATTTAAACTGTTGATTATAATATTTGTTATCTATTACCGAAGCAGTAACAAGTTCGTCAGAAGAATTTTCTACCTCAGTTAAACTGTTATTAGTAACTGTTTCTTCAATTACTGAAGAAGGTTCTGTAGAAGTTAAAAATATAGATGCTACGTATTTTTCAGTAGATGTTTCATTATTAATTGGATTAAAAGAATGAGTGTAAAAACAAGTTAGTGTTCTATTAAAAACTAATAAAGAATTGTTTCCATATAAATTTGAAGTTTCATCTTCTAGTTTAGAAGAATTATATAGCCACATAACTTCATTAGTAGAAGGATTGTAAACACCTGTAACATATTGTTTTCCAGAAAAAGGAATATTATTGTACAATGTTTTAATTGTTTTATCACTCATGTTGTCTACTTTATATTCTAGCCCAACATTACTAATAACATAAATACCATCAGTAGCCCAATAAATAACATTACTTTCTACAGTTACAATACTATTGCTAGCAATACATCCTACGTTAGTTATTTTTTCTACTTGATAATTATTTGCACTAAAAACTGAATCAATACCACTAATGTTATACACACCATTAGTTGCAAAAACTAAAAGACCTTTACCTACTGCCACTAATTTTTTAATTTGCCCTGCTTCAGGAATTTCAATTACTCCTCCATCGCTATCTAACACATCAGATGCAACTTCAGACGTAGGGTCATTTGCTTGGTAACAATTACCAAGTTTATTTGTATTATCTAGCACTTGAGAAAAAAGAACTCTACCACTCATTGTGCCTTGTAATCCTGCGTACCAAGCTCTTCCTGCAAAAAATCCTACTTGAGTAGGTCTATAATCATATTGAGTAGTAAATGTAATTATAGCTGTTCTTTCTTGATAAAATAAATCAAGAATTGTTCGTCCTTTTGCTGCGTTGATACTGCCAAAATCTTGTTTATTTAAAAGAGCAGGGTCAAAATTATCACTAGCATCTTTACCATAAATCCACATTTTGCTGTTAGCAGGAAGTTTACTTGAGTTAGCTGTTTTATATGGATTAATTTGACTATCTGTCCATCCTTGATTATATAAATTGTATAGTGCTCTATTATAACCATCTGAAACACCTAAATCATTATAATAAGTGTTCCATTCTGCTTGAGTTTTTTCTACAGATGTAGCAAGACCAAAAGTATCAATGCCTTCAAAATCTCTAATGCTAAGTGAAAAAGGAGTAATTATAAATTGACTACTTGTATTTTTGTGTTCTATACGTATAGGAGTTGTAACATTAGAAACAATAATAAGTTGCCCGTTAACTACAGCAAAACTACAAGGTTCTTTTCCTATTTTGTCTTTAGTATATATTTCATCTGATTGAAAATAATCTGCTGGATATGCAGTTAATGTAAATTGAAATAGTACTTCAGAAGAAGTAGTTAAACTATCATTATTAAAAATAACAATACGTGGCCCATACTGAACAACTAAAAAATTATATTTTTTACCTGCAACAGCATCTTCAGGAAGTGCGTTCCATTGTGCTGTTGCGTATGCCCATTTAGTGCTGTAATGTAAAGGCATTGCCGTAACACTACTACTAGCATTTTCTTCTAAATCTATGCCGTTTCTTCGATTAATAGTACCGTCAACATTTGGTATAACGTTGTCACCTTCTTTCCACGCTTCTGGAGGAGTAACAAAATAGCCGCCTTCGGTGTTAAGACCGTTAACAAACGTAAACCAATTTTTAATTGCGCCTTGTGCTGCCATAGTTTAGCGTATTACACCTTTCCATTTGTGTTCATTTATGTCACGCAAACTAGTTCCAGCAGTGGGATAACCCCCTCGTACTCTAGGTCTTGGTTGTGCCCTATAGTTTCGTGCATAATCATTTTTAGCTTTAACTACAGCTTGTTTAGTTTGTGCTTCAGTTTTTAAAAGCTCTGCTATTTTGCCCATCCATGCTTTTTCAAAATTGTTAAGACCATCATACGAAACTTTTTTACCATTTGGTTTTGCTGTATATGTTGGCATAGTGTTCCTTTCTTAACGAATTACGCCTTTCCATTTATGCTCGTTTACATCCCGTAGCTGACTTGCAGCATCAGGATAACCACCGCGAACTCTAGAACGCGGCTCTGCCCTATAATTTTGTGCGTAATCATTTTTAGCTTTAATTACAGCTTGTTTTTTAGCTTCTGCTTTAACTTCTTCATCTTTTATATGTTTTACTACTTTTTTTGCTGTATTTTTAACTACTGGTGATAACACATTAAAACTCATATCTTTCCCCTTATTTACCTATTTTAGGCATGTGGCGTTTCTTTTTATTTTTATTAACAAGTTCTTCTACTTGTTCCATTGATTTTTTTTTACGCAACGCACGTTGCATGGCATCTCCACCTTTAAGAGTAGATTGCAATGCTTCTTTAATTTTTTTTGCTTTAGGCATCATGCCCCTCCACTGCAATATTTTTACGAGAAGCAATTGAAAGAATTCGGTCTTTACGAGTAAACATACCACGCAACTCTACAGGAACAGGCCCAGATAAAGAGTACTTAACAAAAAATAACCCGTTTGGAGCCATTTCAATTACAAGCTTATTAGTAATTCCCTGAGACTCACGTTCTTCTTTACGTTCTTTAGCTGCTTGTTTTTTGACAGCCTTTTCTTCCAACATTTTGTCAACTTTACTTTCTGCCATAATTTACTCTCTTGTTATATTTAGTTTCACCATATTCATTACGCCATGCTTCGTTACGCATAATGACTTTTGCACGCTGTGCCTTACGTTCTTCACGAGCATTTGATTGTTGTTTTAAATTAACAAACGCTTGTGCTTTAGAGTCAGACAGCAATATTTGAAACATTTTTTCTGGAATGTCTGGAACAAACGTATCTGAGTGTGTCCATGTTGGTTGAATTGAAGCATATACTTTTGTTTTTTGTTGTTGTAACGTAGACTCAACACTAGCATTATATGCGTCAAAAACTACATATTCGTCGTCATATGTAGTCCAATAAGTAGGGTCACGAGTGAGCACTATGCCATTAGCATCTACTACGTTTGCTTGAGCCGTTCTATTATCTAATAGCTCTGTAAAATCACTTGGAGAAAGATACTCAACTTCTTGTTTATTGTACCTAATCCATTTGATTTTATTCCACGTGTCTTTCATTTGCATTTTAGTAGGATTGTTTAAATCAGACAACGCTATAAGACTATCTAAGTCAAACATAAAAGGCCAATCACGTTGGCTAATTAAATCAAAAAAAGATTCTTTAACAAGCTCTGCTACTTGAATAGATTCTACTGTATCATCAATGCTGTTAACATTGTCGCTATCCATTGCATTTAAAATACTTTGTGTAAGTTCTAATAGCGTGTATTTAGCCATTTTTAACTACCTGCAGTTGATGCCATAATAGACATAGTGTATACGTTAATATCGCCACTACCACCGTGATTTTTAGCATATACTTCTACGTAATCATTTGTAGACATAGCTAAATCAGCATGACTACTCATTACAAGTTTTTCGCCTGATTTACTTGTAGAAATAACTTGACTTCCTGCAACAATTACTCCATTTTTATAAACAGCCATTTCAATGTCTTTATTAGCGCCAGAAGATTGGTCAATTGACATATTAAAAACAACATCTAAATCTACAGTATTAGTGCCTGTATATGTAAGTCTAGCGTTTGTACCTTCAGTAATAAGTTGAGGTGACCCAGTAGCGACTGTAGTAGCATTTACTTTTTGCCATGCGGTAGACGTTACAGTTAACGTATATGGAGAAGCTATGTTATAAAAATAAACATTGCCATGTGCAGTAGAAGCAAACAAAAACCCTCCGCTACCATCAGAAACAACAAAATCACCTGCAATTCCGTTTGCGGTGATTCCTTCTAAACTTGTTGGAGGTATTTTTTTCCAAGTTCCACTACCACTACTAGTTTTTACATACACGCCATTTGTAGGTGCAGATGTAATACCTTTTGGTTCATGTAACTCACTGCCAGTTAAATCTGCATGTCGTACCATACAATCTCCAAAAAAATGGGGAGAGAGGCTACACCCCTCCCCCCTGTTACACCTTAGATGTAACGAACAATGATGTCAGCATCACCAGCGGTATAAGAGCCAGCAAAAGCAACGTCCAAGGTGTCAGCCGTAGCGTACACTTTGCCCAGAGCTTTGGCAGTAGCATCCGTACCACCAACAGCGTATGCACCACCAGCACGGATGGTAGCACCAGCCGTCAGGCTAGCCGTAGCACCTTGCGTGGTAGAAATCCAGCCATCGCCATCGCTGCCATCACCGACAGAAACTGACGTACCGCCTACCCAAGCAGTGCCAACTTTCATAATAACATCTAGCACAACCGAACCAGCCGGGATAGCTACATTAGCACCCGAAGATTCCCAAGTAATAGCTAGACGAGCTTCCTTAACCTGACCGTCGGTGTCATGCACTCCAGCCTCATTGCGTTCTGCAAAGTTAGGGCCAAAGCCTACAACCAAACCGTCAGCGTTCGTCCAAGTAGATTTACGAGTCATTTCAATTCTCCCCTAGTTTAGATGGTGCTCTTGGTAATGACGCCAACCAGACACTCAGGACGGTACAGCTTCAAACCAAAACGAGCGTTCATCACATACTCGTCACGGCGCAGGTCTTTGTTGCGCTCGTATTCAACACGAGGCAATTGACGATAAGCGCCAACGAACGGGGTAAGGTCGCCACCAACAGACATAAAGATGTTGGTAACAGGAGCAGCAGGAACCGAAACACTGTCGATGGTCGTGTCGGTAGGTGTAGCCAAGAAATTGGACACATACACATCAAAACCAAAGATGTTACGGATGAAACGCATACCCGTTACTTCGTTCACAAAACCACCATTTACAATACCACCAAAGGCGGGGTTGTTCGTGAAGGCTTGTGCGCCAACGAGGTTGTTAAACACATACTCTTGCGACGGGTCAATAATAGCAACACGAGTGCCACCAGCTTGAGCCTTGTCCAAAGCATATTTAGCTTTAGCAAAGTCGTCTAGCGCCAACACAGTGTTTGACGAACCCGAAGCCACAAAACGGTGGTCAGCACCGTTAATTTCATTGGTGTTGTTCACCGTTTGCGTGTTAGCCAAAGCAAACACAGAACCTTCAAGGTTCTCGTCCAAAGCGCGGCGCATTTTGGTTGGGAACATACCAATCAATTGTTGCGAATAATAACTATCCTGCTTGGCTTTATCCGTGATGAAAGTAGCAGCCTCAACGTAGCGGTCGATGCTAAAGGTGAACTCACCAGTATCCATCGAATCATACGTAACAGGCGTATTTTCAGCCACTTCACGCATCGGCAATTCGCCAACAGAAGGAATGTTAAACGTATTCCCGTCAGGAAAACCATTGAGCATACGAACATACTTCGTGCCCATTAGTTGTTCTTGCAGGATGTCTTTTAGTTCAGATGACCAGAGTTCAGTGCGAACCAGATGGTCATTGACTTTTGCATAATCAACACCAGCCATTTATATCTCCTTATCGACCAAAATATAGGTCGGGGTTTTTAGTAACAGTTTGTTGCAACTTGTATTGAAACTCTTGTGACCAGTACATTTCAGGGTTTTCCTTACGGATTTTAGCAGCCCATTCTTTAGTACCTTCAACAGTGTCACGAGGTGTTCCGCTATACGTTACAGACGTAGTATTTGCAGAGCCAGTATCTATGTTATTAGTAACAGCAGGTGTTCCTGCAAACAAAGACACAAATTCTGCGGGGTCAGTTGCAGCCAATTCCATCAAGATTTTTTGTTTCTCAGGAGTGTTAGCTCGTTTTTGAAACACTTCTCCTGCTTTTTCACCAAACTTTTCTTTCATAAGTTTGTCTGCCATAAGCAAGTTTTGATTCTTGGTTTCAGAGGCTTTTCTACCCTCTAACGTTCTATCTACAAGTTGTTGCACATCTTCTGGGGTTAACCCTGAAACAGTAGGCTTGTCTGCCTCTGGTGCTGGTTCCTGTGTAGTGATACGTTCAAGCACTTCATCAATGGTTTTAGCTTGTGCTACTTGCTGACGTAGTTGTTGATTTTCCTCTTTCAAGGTGTTAATAAACTGGTCAGCATTTGCATAGGCTTTTGCCAAATCTTCCGGGCTTTTATATTTTTGTTTTTCACCAACAAGGGCGTTAAACAAAGACGCTTCAGTTGTCGCTTCAGCAGGTTCTGCAGATTGGTCGTCTGCTTGATTATTAAAAATAGTAGCATCGGTCATGCTTTTCTCCTTATATTATTTGCTTAGAGTCAAAAAAACACAAAAGTTTACATTTTAGCTGATTTTGGCAAAATAGAGATAATATAGTCTATTACCTTTACTTGTCCCATATTATACGCTAGTTTAGCGTAATGGTTAGGGCAATCAAAATCATCTTTTGTAATACTATTTACTTCTTCTTTTAAATCCACCAATACCTTGTACAGCGGTTCTAAAGTGTACCCAGCATTTTCCCACAGTTTTTTGTATTCTTCTGTAGATGTATCACTAGGTTTATTTTTAATAAGTTTTAAATTCATTGTTGTTCAATGGGAATATCTGCTCCCATGTCTCCTTCTAAATCAACTTGTTGTTGTACAGCGAGGTCTTCTTGTAATTGATTAACAAGTTGCTGTGTTTCAGCTTGTTCAAACAACATTACATTATCTTGTACAATCTTGTAGTTTTGCCAGCCAAGGTTTTCTTCTAGAGCTTTAGCAATAGCTTTACCACTCATGTGAGCTGCAACAGTTGGAATAGCTTGTACAGCAGCAACTGTTTGAGAAAGCTCTTGAATAAACTTAGCTTGTTCTGCAAAATGACGAGCACCAACTGGATAAATTTTACCAGCAGCCATTAAGTCATCTTTTGTAATTTCAACAAAGTCTTCAGTACCAAATTGCTCATCAACTGCACGAACACGTTCTACACCTTCAAAATTACGAATAGCTTCAGCTAACATACCGTTAAGTAATGGCTCAAGAATATTACGCTCAAACCAGCTTACTTTGCTTTGGAAAATACGACCAGCAGCATTTTCAAGACGCTGCACTTCATATTTAGTTTTTTCACCGGGGCTACGAATGCCCATAGCCTCACGAGGTGTGCCAGCAAGTTCTTCCATACGATTCATTAAATCACGAATTTGTAGGTCTGCTTGCAACGCAGTAGCATCAGGGCGCATAAAATCTACGTCACCCTCATCACCCACAAACACTGTAGCTCCGGGTTCATACTCAAACTCTTCTACAGTAGTTCCACGCACTTTTATTACTGGATACGCAATAAGGTCAAATACGTCAGCTTTAAGGTTTTCTAAATGGTCAATACGATATTGCATACCAACCAATTGGTCTAATGGCCCTTGTGCCCACAGGTTGTCAGTACGTAGCCGCCACCCACAATGATGGATTGGTTTACGCCCTGTCCATAAAGGGTTAAGTTGTTTACGCAAAATCCATTTACGGTCAATAATAGTAATAAGTTGGTTACGCAGCATTTCTTGCGTTTCAGGGTCATAAATGTCGCCCCAAAATTCTAACAACTCTACCATGTCACTGTCAAGGTATTCGTCTAAACTTCCAAATCCGTCAATAGCCAAGTTTACTTCTTTTTTAAACTCAGGGTCATCACGATAACTTTGACGAAATTGCAAAGCTTTTTTAACAGATGTTTTGTTGTAATTTAATGCAGGTTTAGTTTCAATGTCAGTAAGCAAGTCACCAATAGACTTAAGCATACGCCGAATTACAGGTGTTTTTTCAAACGATTCACTTACAGGATTAAATACAATGTCATTAGGATTAATACGATAGGCTTTAGGCCCAATATATTTAGATACAACTTGACCGTCGGGGCCTTCTACAATATCTCGTACATAATCGTATGTAACAAACACATTACCAAAATCAATGTAATCATAGATAAGTTGCGATACTAGTAATTGAAAATTTGATGCTTTTAATTTTTGCATCATATAATTTGTAATTGCATAACGTTTTTGCAACAAGTTTTCGTTTTTATCAACAGCTTCCCACATAAACCATTTTTCAGATGGGAACAATGCAGCAAGATAGTTTGCATGTAAGTTATCACGAATCTGTGTTAATTTAGGAGTCACTGTAGAGTTTTTCCACGGCAGCTTACTGTTACTAGTACTGCGTGTATCTGTTGCAAACAAATATTGACGCAACTCTTGCATATTGTCTCGCCATGTTGCTCTAGCATCATTCCAACGTACCCAGAGGTCGCTAATTTTGCTTGCTAGCAAATCATCTTTTAAAGATACTTGTATATTTTCATTCATAGTGCTACACCACCAAATCTAGAATTAAAAGGAATTACATTCGATTTCCTACTCCACATACGAGTCATAGGTGCTTTACAAATCTCTATACAAGCTGCTACAGCATCTTTAACGTCATCGTGTTCAGGATTGTTCAAAATAAGTTCTTCTTCCAAAATTTGGCAGTTACCTCCTTTGTAGTGCCAAATCTGTCCATTGCTGTACCGAGGCTCAAGAATAGCTGCGATACGCTCCGCTTTGCTCATATTACGTGGAGGATTGTACTCATCAATGCTAAATGCAATTTGCTGTCCACGCATATACTCTTTAAACTGTTGTACAATAAGTCGCTGTGCTGCAACCACTTCACAACGTAGTCGTTTAAATTTCCACTTACGATATACTGCTTCTGCTCTATCATACATAACAGATATTTTATTAGTTTTAAATCTATCAATATCTAATATATAATAGTTATTATCTTCATCTACTCCAATAACAGCTATAACAGTATAGTCAGCAGTATTACTGACAGAATATGCAAAGTCCATAGAAGCATACACACTTAACATATTATCACCAATATACCACGCCCCACTAATGTTGTCAATCTGTTCTTTATTATAATATAAAAATCTGCTTTTGTCAATAAGCTGAGTTTCTACAGCATTAGGATTATTGTAGTATTGTGCATAAAATTGTGTTACATCTAGGTATTTCGCTTTTTTTCTAGCCAACTCTTTAGCGTCAAAACCAAATGCTTTGCCATCAGCCCTCCGCTGTTTAGGCCAAAGGAACTCACCATTTGTTTCAACTGTTCTTTCAAAAGTTTCATAAACATGTTCTTCTGTCTCCTCATCTGTATCGTCATCAAAGTAGATTTCCGTCATGTCCATCATATCTTTATATAAGTCACCCGGATGATAACGTGTGCCTACAGCCCATTCTTTTGCACCTGTAGATTCAATAGAAGACAACTGAGAGTAAAACGCCCTTACTTGTTCTCGTCCTGTATTCGTATACGCATTGTCAGGAACTACTACATCATCTAGCACTGCTACATTACAATGCAACCCTGTGACGTTAGCCGTAATACCTGCAGCTTTAACAGTAGCGTCACGCACGCCTTCTTCTTTACGTTTAGGATGGTCTACCGATATTTCATCTACTGCCCAACGTTCACGTTTACCTTCTAATTCGTTTACCATCTCAGGCCAATAAAACCTATAGATGTCACTTGTTAATATATCTTTAATACTTTTCAATTGTTTTTCAGCAAGGTTAGCTGTCGCAGATACGTACAATACAGTAGTTTCTGGATGACGAGTAATCCACCATGCTACCCGATATGCAATCATTGCGCTTTTTTGATGGTCACGAGGCAACAACACAAGCTGGTTATCTTTAGCATCATCACGTTGCCACCAGTAACATAGTTCTTCATGAATAGCGCCAAGCACCCTGTGGGGTGCTACTAACCTAATAAATGTAAGTAGGTCAGTTTCTGCTGCTTGTTTGATTAAGTCTTTATCGCTCAAGCTTATTTCCTTTTTGCTGTTTTTTTAGAATCTTTAAATGCTTTAGCAGTAGGAGCACCTTTGCTTCCGGGCTTACGCATTTTTTCTTTACTGCCTTCTTTAATGCGTTTACGTTTTGCATGAATATTTGCATATAAACCGGGTTTCATTACCATTTCACCTTATCAGCCCAATACGCTGCTGACATTTTGCCTTTAGCAATGTTACGTCCATGCCGTGCTTTAAAACTAGCGCGTTTGTTTTTCATACGCTCAGATTCACCAGCTTTAGGTTTACCTGCAGTAGAAGCGCCTTGTTCACCAAAACGAATAGTCTTAACTTTGTCACCTTCTTTAGCTACAACAACGTGCGATTTTTTAGGATGGTTAGGAGTACGTTTTGGCTTGTTAAATCCAGACACTCCTGCACGTTTTAGTCGTGGGTCACGCTCACTCATATCATACCTCCTTTTGCTGGAACACAGGCAGCGTTAAAAGGGACACTACCATCAGTGTTAATTTTATATGCCTCTTCTACACATTCCTGCATAGTTTCTACTGTCTTTTCTCCTTGTACTTGCAAAACGCCCGGAGAAAGGAACGTAAATAAAATAATAATAAATTTCATATTTCAAAGTGTGGCGCATCAATAAATGGCCTCCGTCCTTCCTTACGGCGTGTGTCAATGTAATGGTTCATGGCTTCTTCCATTGTGCCTTCCCATTTTGTAATGTCATTAATATTCCATGCAGCACCCCAACGTACAGGCACTTGTAACTCACGAGCTGCTTCTCGCATAGCTTCCGCTACATCATCGTACACATTAAGTTCCCAGCAAACTTTAGGGCCAATGTAGGCTACCAAATCAACAGCCCTACCAGTAATGTGCATGCTTTTCATTGTCTGACTTGCACCTTGCTCTACAAGTTCCCTTTGTCTTTCTACAGAACGTAAACCTTCTGATACACCGAAGTCAACTTTAGACTTACCAATTGCAAGATTAACAACTTGTACTAATTCTTTATTAACGCCAATAAGTCTTTCGTGTGACCGTTTAGAAAGTCGAAAGGTCATAGTTTTTTCCTTAAATCAATAATTTTTTCTAGTGTACGACCCCCGAAATAGAA
>Ga0208644_1001046_pt1 | contig 23929 bp, 34 predicted proteins | sample VirMetDEL_Nov_18_FD_184517 | JGI IMG/M metagenome (GOLD analysis project Ga0208644, IMG submission 184517) | Aqueous microbial communities from the Delaware River and Bay under freshwater to marine salinity gradient to study organic matter... | ecosystem: Environmental > Aquatic > Marine >...
ACCACTATTAGGTTCTCCATCTTTCCAAAATTCTAATATTAATTGGTCAAAATCACAATGGTTCTGAATCCACAAAGCTACTTCAAGATTTGATACACCAGCTATTTCAAAGTCTGCGGCTTCTCCTAAACAATGTTGTGATGTTGCTTTTGAACCTATTGCTTCTGATAATTCTGGGCTTCTATAACCAGATGTAATTGTAACAGGCTTATCAAACTTAACTCTTACAGGCTCTAATACCTCATAACAAAGATCGCCTAGATTTTTAATCTCTCCACTACCAGCTTTATTAGTTATACCTTTTCTTGTAGCAGTTTGTGATTTTTCAAATTCTTCTAATGTAAAATGTTTTGATAATTGCATAAATTATTCCTTTCTATCTGGCACAAGCTGGTACACCAGTTGATGTTACGAATGGATTCTCTGCAAATGCCATGTAGATGTATGTTTCATTATTGTAATTTGCATCTCCAAAAGTATTTCTCATTTTAATTCCATTAGAAAGAAAATCCATACCTTGTGAGTTTGTCCCTGATGCATTACTGGAATCAGGATATAAATATTCTGCCATTTGATTATATAAATCTCTTTTGTTATCATATAACATCCAATTTGAATTACTAAATGCACTATTCGATGTACATTTAGTTATAAGAAAAGCTGGTTTAAATCCTGTATAAACAAATGTTCCATCAGCATTTCCATTCCCTGTGTAGCTTCCAAATTTTGAGTAGCCTTTTTTTTCTGCGAAGCAGTAGGCTATGTAAGTTTTACTACTTCCATTTGAACCAGCATCAGCACCTACTGAAAATACAGAAGATGTTGGTGCAGTATTATTCCACATAGTTGAAGAACTTTGTTGTGCGTTAGTTAAATTTAGCATTATAGTTATACCAGCACCTAAACTTTGATGAAAATTATTCCAAGATTCTCCAGATGCACCTCTTTCTTTTACTAAAACCCAAGCTGGTGTAGTTCCCAAACCATGACCAACTGTAGCATTACTTCCTGTACCTGTATAAGACACAATACTAAATCCACTTGTAGTATTAGCAGATACAGTTGAGGTTATGCTTCCATCAGTATTACTAGTTGTGCCATTAGCACCTAACCAGTTCCATGCTACATATGTAACTCCATTTTCATTACAATTATTTGTATTTGATGTTCCATTTTTACATACATAACCATCTGAATTTAATGCTGAAATCCAACCAGCACCACTAGGTGTTTCATCTGCGGCAGATGAAGAAGAATCTAATTTTAAATATTTAGATGCACCACTATCGTATCTAATAGCATCAATAATATAATGTGAAAATGCACTACTTCTAGCTTTTACCCAAGTCCAATCAGATTGAAATCCAACTCCTGTTATAGTTCTTCCATCTGTATCATTTCCTGTGTAGGTAATAGTATTAAAATAATCTGTTGGTTTATCTATTGTAGTGTAAGCCATTATCCATACTCCGCTAGGTTTTTTGTGTTAAGTGCATAATATCCACTAGGAACTGCATACTCAAAGTTTCCATAGCTATTACCATCTGTGTTGCCTGATGAGATTGTGAATGGTGGAGAGCCAAAATTAAATTGATAATTTATACTACCACTTTCACTTTCAGCATAAGTTGCTATTGCTGGAAAGATAGTTCCAGTTATTCCTGTATGTGCTGGACTTGAAGATGTTGCTGGATTACCACTATCAAACCAAGAATTATTTTTACCCATATACCACTTACCATTATCCATATCCAAAGCGACCATTAATATATCTCCATCACTAAAAGCTGCACCACCATAAGATGATTGAGATAAATTATGAAGTCTATTTCCACCAATTGAAATAACAGACCAACCTTGACTTGTTTTACCTAGTTCTGCATTTGGATAACCAATATTTCCACCACCTTGAAAAATACCAACTTGAATATCTGATCCAGCATCAACTACTTTTACTTCCCAATACCATTTTCCACTAGATAATCCAAAAGTACCAACCGTTCCATATCTATTATTAGATGTAAATTGTAAATTACCCTCTGTTAAAGTTACATTTGCACCTTTTGCTAAAGGATTTAATGTTGCAAAATTATTTGTGCAAGTATCAGTAGATTGATCTATTGCTGTAAGGTTATTAACTGTGAAGTTATTTCCATTACCTGATACATCTGCACCTAGACTACCAGAGTTTTCAAAGTCTAAATAAAATCCATTAGTACCAAAGGTTAAACCAGATACATCTATTGGTTTCCATATTCCACTATCTTCGTCAAATTCTCCAAATGATGTTGGTGCTAATGCTGTTCCATCAACAGATACTACTTCTGCTATATAACCATCAAAATAATGACCATTATAACTTCTTCCAACCCATAAAGCACTTGTATCATTATATTCTAAATCTGCATTTAATGATGGATAGTTTGCTGTACTAAATGAAGTTTCTTGAACACCATTAACATATAATTTTATTCTGTTGCTTGATGTTGCTTGTGTTGTATCTACTGCAAGTACAATATGAAACCATGCACTTGGATCTCTAAATTTTCTGTTTGTTGATAAAGTAAATTGTTCTGATGAACTAGACCAACTAAATATATTTATTGTATCTACTGATTCAAAATATATTGCAAAGTCATCATTTCCTGTATTAACACCTTGTAATAATAAACCATTTGTTGAACCTAATTCTCCTCTTTTAACCCACATACTAATAGTAAATGTTTTTTGATTTGTTGCACTACTTGGTGTTCTATTTAGATAATCACTACTGCCATCATTTAATCTAACAGAGTTAGCTACATCATAGCCTGTGTCTTTTATGGAGTTAGTTCCAAGTATTAATGGCATTAAATCTCCAATGTTGGAAGTTCGCCTAATGGTCTTGATTGAACACCATCACTATCAGTAGTGTAAGTGTATAAAGTTTCTAATGCTGGAGTATCACTTGCATTTGTTATTGCAGTTTCCATTTCTGCTTGTTTAGTTCTAACAGCATCTCTGTAAGTAGATATTGAAGATGGTATAGCAGTAGATTTTTCTGTGTTTCTAGTTATGTACCAATCAGTATTAGATAATATTCCAGCTACTTGTGATTTTAAAGTTCTAATTAATTGTGTTTTTAAACCCTCAACTTTTACATCTCCAACTTCTTTGTCATCTGGTAAATCTCCATCATCTGAATCTGCTTGTGTCCATAAAGTATCTGCGTGTGCTTTAGGTGTAGCAGTTCCCCATGATCTAGTAACTTGATTGTCTGCAAAAGCATAAGATTCATTTGTGTTGATGTACCATTTCTCATCTTTAAAATTAGATGAGTTAGTTACTACTTCATAAATACCTATTGCATTTAATTCTGACCCTGACCATAACTGAAATATTTTAGCTGGGTATCTTACATCTCCTATAACCATAGTTTTAGGATTTGTAATTAATTTTGATATTGAGCCATCTTCTACTAATGCGTACATATTTTAACTTTCACTTAAATTTAATGTTCTACCTACTTCTTGCCAAATAGCACCATTGTATTTAAAAACTAATATATCAGTTTTACCATCTGCCGAAGTAAATGTTGGTGCAGTTGAAGCCGCAAATTCAAATACTGTATTAAAAGCGATTGTGTGTGAACCATTATAGTTAATTTCTACACAAATAAAAGCACCCTCAACAGGATTAGTTGGTGCAGAGAAAGTAGTGTTTTCTGTTGTTAGATGATATGCGTTTGGTTTAGCTTGTGTGTCCCAAGCAACTGCGTTTGAAGATGATGTTAATGCTTGTTGAGGAATATAAGCTAGATCGTTAAATTTAATTGTTCCTGTACCTTTTGTAGTAAATTCTATTCCAACATTAGTATCTCCCCCTGTTGCAGATAAGACAGGGTTATTTCCTGTTGAAGCATTTGCGATTGTAAATTCATTAACTGCACTTCCTGTTTCTGAAAATTTTAGTAATTCTAAAGTACCATCTCCAATAGCATTACCATTAACATCTAATTGACCACCTAATTGTGGAGAGGTATCATTTACTAAATCTGCTACAACTGAACTATCTAACCAATTAACTGTGTTTGCTGAATGGTCTAAAGTTGCAAGAGATATATCTCCAGCACCATCATAATATTTTAAAGTAGGAGTAGTTGCTGATGTAGTATCTAGCCAAATCGTTCCTGTTACTGCACCACTTGGTCTTGATGTACCTGAATTAGATGTATTTATAGCTTCAAGAACACCATTTAAGTCTGTTCTAAAAGCTGGGAAAGATTGGTTCGCTATATCGTAATCGTGTTGTGCCATAATTGTTTTATACTCCTTTTAAAACCCTTTTGCAATAAAATCAAATGTTTTAGATATTGCTGTTCCACCTGAATTTTTAAACGTAACGTTAAATCCATTAATAGTTTTACTTTCTACTAAAAAGAAATCTCCTGTTGCCATTCCTTGTCCTGTAATTCCAACTGCATAATTATCACTTTTAAATGGGTTTGTAAATGTAACAGTTTTAGTTCCAGCACCAGATGTTATATCATTTCCACTAAATATTCTATCTTCCATATCTATTGAAATTGATACTTCTTGAACAACAGGAGTTGAAGCTAAATCAGTTGAAGTTAAAACAACTCTAAATTTATAATATCTAGCTGTATAATTTCCTATTACAAAGTTTTGAAAAGCAGTAAAAGTAGAGTTATCATCACTTGTAGCAATTTCTAAATGTGCATTAGAGTTAGCTGGTGTATCTCCGTCAAAGCTAGAATTTTGTGCATCGAATAATCCTGTTCTATTATCAAATAAATCATCTGGGTCATCAGAAGTTTGTTTTAAAGTTGCTGTAATTCTTACAGTATGTTTAGCACCTATATCTACTACATCTGCAAATAAATAATTACCAGATGCTTTAAAGTCAGCATTAGCAACACCTGAATCAAAAAATCTAGTTGTTTCTGTATCAAAGTTTCCAGAAGCTGAATCAAATAATTCTGATGAATCTAGTCTTAAAGTGTCATCTACTATTGCTGTATCTGTTAATGTTCCATTAAAGTCAGGGTGTTCAGATACAGTAGTTATTGCATTAAAATTTAATGTGCTAGTTACATTAGAAACTATTGCAGTTGCATTAGAACTTGCATTCCCTAATTTATCAAATGCTTTTATAAGATAAGTTCCAGCCCTAGCAACTGTACTAATACTTGTAGCTGGTCTTGATACTTTTTCTATTAAAGATACAGAGTTTGCCCATTCTCCAGTTCCATCTGTTAATGTTGAATATCTAATTTGATAAAAAGCTAAATCTAAATCTGGTATTTGTGTCCAACTTAAATGTGCTTCTTGTCCTAATATATTACAAGAAAAATCTGTAACATCACTTGGTGGCTCAATAGCACCTACTATTGTTCTAGTTGCTGATACATAAGTTGACGATACCCCTAAACTATTTACAGCTTTAACTCTTACATTATAAATCTTTTGGTCAATTACATTTAAGACTCTGTGATTTAATCCTGAACCTTGTGCATAAATAATATAATCTGAATCTGTGCTTAACTTGTATTCTACTTGGTAATAATCAACAAAGTTATCAGGAGAAGCACCTATCGCTATATCTAAAGCTACAATTACAGTTCCATCATTATATTCAACTAAAGTATCATCTAGTGTTACACTAGCTGGTGGTTGGATAGTAAATGGATTAGGTAAGTTTGTTGATGGTGTAGAACTAACTTGTGCTTTACTTGCCCAAGTATAATGACTAGCCTGATACTCAACAAGAGATAATCCTATCGTATAATCTTCGTTAAAGGTTAAACCCATAACTCTAAATGCTTTTGCAGAAAAACCTAATGAACTATGTGTAATATTGACTATATCTCCTATGGCTAAATCATAAGCATCAAAGCTAACATTAATACCAAGTGTTAATGCTTCTCTACTTCTTCTTAAAATAACTTCTGCCATTTCTTCTGCTTGATATGCAGAGGTTAAAGTTTTAAATGTAAATCTACCCTCTAATAAAAATCCACCATCAGCAGTTTTCATAGTTGCGTGTTTATCTGCTGTTGCATATCCACTATCATCTATGGCTGGGTACTGAACTTCATTAACTTGATAATTTCTAGCTGGGTCAACAAAACCAACTATAACTCTGTTATATCTTTCATTCTTTGTTGGAATAGATAAATTATATCCACCTATAATATCATCTTCTGTTAATGTGATACTTGCACTTCCTGTTGTTTCAATAATTAAACTATACTTACCTTGTGTGTATGGAAGATAACCTCTACAACCTTTTAACATTTCTCTAACATTATCTATAATCTTTTGTGATGTATCTAATGCAGTATTTGTATCAAAAATATTTATATCACTTGCACCTGAATAGGGTGTTACTTGTGTTACGCAAACTTGTGAAGCATCATAAAAACTTTGTAAATTTATTTCTGAAATTGCTACACCTTTTCCATATCTTTCATTTGTTAAGTAATCTAATAAACACCAAGCTGGATTAGTTGAGTAAGACGCAGTTTGTGCTTCTAAACTAGAATTATATGCTACTACTTTTTTACCTTGTATCTTTGCTTGTACTTTTGGAATCCCTGTAAATGCGTCTTGATTCCATTTAAATCTTAATGCTAAATAACATAAACCAGATAGTTTATGGTTACTTCCCCAAGATGATAATGTTGATAATATAGATGATGCTGATTGACCATCTGTTCCAAAATGAGGTTCTACTTTAATTAAACTTTCTGAATTTTTATAGAAATTACTATCTCCACTTCCTACTTCTACCTCTGTTCCATCTGATAATGCACTTGCCCAAGTAACAACTTTATCATCTACTCTTATTTCTTCTATATCGTTTATCTCTCCCTCTGCCATAACGATTGCCATATATAAATAAGTATTATCTGTGCCTGATGTTTCCATAAAGACTCTAGTTCCACCAACAAGTCTTTCTCCAAATATAACAGGAATGTTTGAGTCATTAGATTGTTTATTAACTAATAAACCTCTTTCAAAATCATCAAATTCATTTGTACCAAAATCTTCTATTTCAGGAACTTTTGGTCTTAATATCCAAGCTAAAAATAATGTAACACCTAATTGAACCAAAGGATTTGCACCTTTAAAAAATGATACTGCTTTTGTTACTGCTTTTACTATTCCACCAAATCCACCAAAACGCATTACGCTCTACCCCATTTAATATCTTGAACTGTTTGAGATGCAAAGTCCATTCCAACATCTGTACTAAAGAATCTTTGTTGAGATGTATTATTAGTTTTACGACCATTCTTTTTTTCAAAGTCTGCCCAATGTGATACGATTGATAAACCAACTGTACTATCTTTTTCTCCCTCTTGTATTTCAAAACTTTCTATCTTTCCTCTATAAAGTAAAAATGGGTCAGCAATTATAGCATTAGAATCATTTAAAAAACCTCTATAAATATCTACATTATCATTAACTACATTTTCATTTAATACTGTTGAGATAAATGTTTGGTCTGCACCAGATAGATTAATAGTTACACTTGATTTAGTAATATCTGTTTCTTCTGTATGATTAGATATACCTAATATAAAATCACTAGCTGAATATGTAACTGATGAACCTGATACTGATGATGTTAATGGAAATGAACAATCTGTAATATTAACAGGAGTACCAAAGCTAATAGTGATAAGATGTACTGGTCTAATATCATTTGTTGCTAGTTCGTTCTTTACTGCTGTTGTCAGGCTTCTCGTCATGTTCCTCAAATGTTCGTCTGTTTATTTTTATTGCATCATTGACCATATAACTAGCATTTTTAGATGGTTCGCTATACTTACCCTGATTAAAGGATTGAGAATTAAAATCATCAGCTTCAATTATTTCTTCTGCCAAAAAATCAACACTAATCCAATATTTTACTTTGTATTTCATCTATAAGGTTTCTTCAACATCAAATTCAAATTGATATAAAAATGCACCATCTTTTGCTGTTCCTACTGCACCAAATTCTTGAATATCATTTGTTAAGTGTACTGTAAAAGGAACATTATCATAAGTAACTACTGAATTATCTGCAAGTGCTGTAAGTAAAGGTGGCTCTATTGTAACTGTTGAAGCATTACTAGATGCTTGAACATCTGCGACTACCATATAAACTTTATTGTGTGATGCAAACTTAATAAAATCTCCAGCTTTAAATGCGTGTGGATTATCGTTGTGGTGTCCGTCCATAGCAATCGTTGTATCTCCAACTGCGTGAACACCATTAACTAAAACAGTTCCTGATTCATTACCTCTAGCATCTTCTATTTCAGGTGGGATTATTGTAAAGTTTTCTTTGCCTGATCTTTGTTTTATTATAAAAGCCATTAACTCTCCATAAACATCTGATCTAGTTCCTGTAACTATTCTAACTGTAAATCCAAATCTTTGATTGTCTATTTGTCTTGCAAGTTTCTTACCAGATACAGATTTAGATATAATAGTATTTTGAATAGACTTTATTCCTAAAGTTTCAAATTTCGCAGAAGATATTGGAAAAGCACCAGACATTATATTAAGTTTCTACTCCCTCTTTCATTAACAGCACTATTAATTAATTGTGTAATAGTTCCTCTTGATCTAACTAATAATTCTTCAAAGCCAGAAGCATCTACTGTATTAATATTAAAATTAACTGTTGTTGCACTACCACCATTACCACCTCTTGCTGATTGTTGTATCTGACCAGATTGGTTTGGTATAAATAATTCTGCACCTCTTTCGCCTACCATGTATGGTTGTCCTTTTTGTACTGAACCACCTGATGCTCTACCACTAAAGAAACTTCCTATTGTGCTAAATATACTATTACCACCACTTAAAGCCGCTTGTTTTTGTTTTTCTTTTGTAATTAATTTTTCAATAGCAAGTTCAACTCCTTTTCTTGCAACAATTTCTATTAAAGCACTTAAAACATTTACTAATAATGATCTTGCCATATTTTTAAATGTATCTGATAATTTTTCTCCAAATACAAATGCTCTTGCAAGACCCTCTGACATTTTTGTTATTCCATTATTAATACTTTCAGCAATAGTCATTCTTATATTTTTCATTTTATCTTCTAATGTTTTTAAACTACCACTATTTAGTTCTCTAAATTTAGATATAGCTTTTTCTGTTGCAGTTGGTATTTTAACAGATAATTCATGTTCAAAATCATGTATAATTTGTAAAGCTGATTCTACTGGTTCTACAAAACCATCATTAGCATCTGCACCACCTAAAATATCTTTTTGTACTTTATATGCTTCATTGTTTTGATTAATTTTTTCTGTAATTTTATCTATTTCTTTTCCTAACAATTTAAAAGTTGCAATAGATGCCGCAACAGATGCGGCAACTAATGGTATTCCAACTCCTGATAAACTTACCATAGCCCTTAATCCAGCAACAACAGGAACAATGGCTCTAGCCATGTTTATAAACATATTAGCAATCTTTAAAGATATAATTGCTTTTAATGCTAAAAATAATTTATCTGAATGTTGAGCCATAAAGGCAATTCCTTTACCAACTTTTTCTACAACAGTTGCTAATACAGTTCCTAAAGTTACAGCAATCTTATCTAATGTTTCTTCATTCTGTCCTAATGTTTTGTCTAATGCTTTAAATTGATCTTTTAATGTTTCAAAAAAACCAGCTTCTAATAATACTTTTTTAAAGTTAAATATTTTATCTCCAATCATTGATAAAGTACCCTCAAAAGTATTTGCTAATTGATCTGTTGCTTTACCAAATCTTCCCTCTTTTCCAAATGTTTTTTCAAATGCTTCTACTGTTGCTTCAATAGATACAGTTGCACCAGCTTGGAAACCAAGCATATTTCTAACACCTTTTTCTCTAAATAAATCTGCCGCACCTATACCAGCACTAAATGATCTCTGTATTTGTTCTGCTGTTGTTCTAAAATCTAATCCTGTAACTGCCGCAACATTACCAGTAATTTCTAACATTTGTTTTAAGTCTTTAGCATTGTCTGTAACAGTTGCTAAAATACCAGAACCTGATTGTATTTCTTCAAGAGAGAATGGAACTTTAGATGCAAACTTAACCATATTGTCAAAGGCTTTTGCACCCTCATTTGTATCTTTAAGTAAGAATTTTAATCTAACTCTTAAATTTTCTAATTCTTTACCTGTATTAACTAAATTTCTAATTACTAATCCAGCACCTAAACCAATAAAAGCATTTTGTAAATTAAACACAGCACCTTTAACTTTAGATAAAGCACCTTGAACATTGTTTAATGCTTGTTTGGATTTATCTCGTGCTACAATGTCTATATTAAGTCTTTGATTTGCCATTATTTAAATTTCCTTGCTTCTGCTAATGATTGTTTTGTTTTATACTCATCTTGCTCTTTTTTCAAGTATGCTAACCAAAGATTATAATGGCTAACAGGCATATCAAGAACTTGTTGTATTGTAAGGTGTAATCTCTCTGCAACGACTAAAAGCGACCTGATGTCAGGGTCGCTATCTACTTTTTTTCGGCTTCCTCGTAATTAGTGTCTAAAAGTATTTGATTGGCAACAGTAGATATAACATTTGAGTCTGCTTTTTTTCTTAATGCAAATTTATCTTCTGGGCTAAAGGCTTTAATCATTTCTCCTTTGTCATTTTTGACTTGGAGTTTCATTATAAGCAAATCAACAAGAACAGTTAAATCTTGAAAGTTACTAGACTTCTTAAAGATAATGTTTTTTTCTTCAAGAGTTAATGGTTCTGAATAAAAGACACTTGGTTTCCCATGTTCGTCTTTCCATTGTTCCACCTCAATAGTGATAGTTTTAAGAGTTTCAAAATGAGTTTTAACTCTATCAATAACTGACATAAATTAGGATTATACAGTTCCTATTGTTAATGCACCAGTTCCTTGAAAAGTAACAGTTCTTGAAATAATTGCGTCCATTGAGTTATTTACAGACATACCAGTTACAATTCCTGTACCTGAAAAACTTCTGTCGCCACTTGCATTACCCTCTGGGAGTAAAATAAAAGCGAGTGAAGCACCAGCTACCATATTTGTTTGTGGTGTATCAGTTTCGTCAAAGTGCATTTCTAAAGTACCAGAGAATGAAGTTCTACCAGCAACAAAAGATTTAGTTGCATCTGTTAAAGCTGTGTCCTCTACTACATCTCCAGTTGTTTCTAGTGTAAAGCCTGTAAGTTCGCCACAAGCAGTTCCACCAACTGTTACAACTCCTTCTTTTCCGTGATGTGTTGCCATTTTTTATCCTTTTTACTTTTAGATTGTTGTTCTTGTTTTTGTTCCTTATAACCTAAACTTAAAAAATGTTCAAGATTAGATTCATTAATAATTATCTCTGAATTATCTTTATATAATTTAATGTCTTTAGCCATAAGTCCTTTTATTAGTTTTCTTCTTCTTCGTCAATATCTTCCTCATCTTCGTCAAAATTATCATCATCTAAATCTTCTTCCCAATCTTGACTATCTTCTTCTTGGTTTTCTTTTAATTCTGCTAATAAGTCTTTTACTTCTTCACATAACATAGACTCTTTATCGTGCATTTTTTCTATTTGGTCTATTTTCTTTTCTATTCTATTTATAATTTTAGTTGTCATATTATCTCCTATGGTGTTCCAGATTGATATTCGTACATACATCTGATTGTCATTCTTATTCCACCAACAGGAAATAAACTTCCCTCATCAGTTTCTACTTGTACGACTTCCGAATCAAGTGCATTACCATCTCTTGTAATATCAGTTTCTATTGCAGTTTCAATAGCTGTGATTAGTTGGTTTCTTTTAGTATCTATATTAGCTTCTGCACCTTTAACGAATCCTAATATTAAAAAATCAATCGTACCATGCCTTGTTTTAGCACCACTTCCTAATTCTGAATCATCTCTATTTTCTTCTGATGTTTGTACTATTACTGCTGGATATTGTTGCTCTGATAATTCGTCTAATAAAAAAGGTTGTCTAGTAGCTTTCTTAATTGTTATCGGACTAGATATACCAGATATTACTGTTAATAAATTAGATGCTATATTTTCTCTTACACTCATATTCTAAACTTTCTTAATTCTTTTTCTACAAATCGGTTGAACTGTTTACTTATAATCTTTTCTGTTCTATTGTTAAAGCCAAAAAATTCTCTTTTCGGATTACCAAGAACTTGATTCCATAATGCTTTATCTCTTTCTTCTGCTCTAGCAAAACCTATTGATATTTTATGTTTTCCTGTTTTTTTAATAGAAGAACTTGGAGTTAATGAACCCATCATATCTCCTGTATAATGTAAATCTACTTTTGTTGGATAACCTATTTTATTAAGATGTTTTAAATAACCCTCTGAATAAGGTGCAAATGGTCTATCGTTAAAATTAATACCTTTTTTAGTTTTAGTTCTAATAATATCTAGTAATTGGAATCCAGCTTGTTTAATACCTTTATCAATTATTCTAGGTAATACAGATTGAAACTTTTTAAATTTTTTAGATACTTGTTTTGAATTAGATTTAATCTTTAAATCAACAGCCATTATCTAGTCAATCTTCTAAATCCATGTAAAGGCTCTCTCTCGTTAGATATGATAGTTCCATCAGCATCTACATCATATTCTACACCATCTTCTAATATCATTCTCCATTCAATATTGTACTGGCTCATATAATATTCTGCCATTCTTTCAAATCTATCTTTTTCTGTTTCTGGTCTAAATTTAGTTAATGCTGGTAAAAAGAATCTTCCAAGAAATAAATAAACACCAGCACGTTCAAACTGATCTAAATTAACTTTTGTATTAACCATTTCTGCTGTGTTTAAAACTGTAATGTCTGTAAATATATTTGTTTTATATACAGGCCACCATTCTATTCTTAATTGTCTTAAAATATCATTAGTTGTTTGTGCAAAGAAATTAGTTGCTTCTGTTGCATTATTTGCAATACCAAAATCAAAAGCATCAGGTTGATACTTTGTTACATCTCCAGCTACTATTACATTTGCACCAGTATAATTAGCCATAATTTAGTTCCAAATTAAATAAACAATTAGCAAAGCTAAAGGTATTGAATACATTGGATTATTTTTAGATTTAATCCAAACCCATTTTGACCATTTTCTAGCTTTCATTATAATTATTTGATTCATTTCTTTTTCCTTGTTTTTCTTTTCTTTTTAAGAGGTATTACTTTTGCTTCGTTTTCAAAAGTCTGATCTACTTCTTTAATATTTTCTTTTACATCATCTGAAGCAACTTTAAAACCTCTAAAATCATACATAACTTTATTTGTTTCGTAATCTAATTCACTTCTAGTGATTGTTTTATTACCTCTGGTTAGGGTAATCATTTTCTCATTTGATAATACTAATTTAACCATTTTATTCTCCTATTTGGTTTGATGTAAGGGGGATTTCTCCCCCTCACAAAGTATCCTATTATTGGATAGATGAATCGTAATGTAGTTCTACTCCGTAAGAGTCATGGATTTCTCCGACTCCGTACACAGAAGTTGCTACAATCTCATCAGCCCGTAAACTCGCATCTCTTTGAGTTTCGATTTTAACATCTTGCATCATAGCGATTGCTAATGCGTCTTTATGGAACGCACCACCTTTATAATCACCAGCATTACCAGTATTAGCAATATTTGAAGTTTCAAATATATTTAATCCAGCTAACTTACCAACAAAGCCTGATCTTAATGCTTCGTTAGAAGTTTCAGTATCTAAACCAGCAAAAGTATTAGTTAAGCCAGATTTTAGATCGTAAGCGATTTTAGGGTGTAGTACAACTGCACTTTCGTTAGCTGGTAATGCGTTTGCTCTTAAAGTTGAAAGAGCATTAAAGATTACAGCTGGAGAAATAGCCGCTGACCCATCTCCTGAAGTAACACTAAAGCCATCAAACAATGCAGTTAAATCTGCGTCTTGTTTTCTTGCTAGTGCTTCCCCAAATAATTTACCAATATCAGCCGCAACATTTCTTGGTGCAGAGTTTCTTGCTAAATCAGTTAGAGTAGTCATAACACCAACTTCACTTGCTGTTATAGTAACAGAAGTAGGGTTGATTGCTGTGTTTGCTAGATCAGTTGCATCTGCTACTGCCGCCGCACTTACTTGTGCATAGACAGGAACTTCAACAGCTTTTCCACCACCAGAGATCGCATAGTTTTTAACTAGGTTTCTCATAATGGATTTTTCTGAAGCAACAAATTGTGCTTCTGCAACAATTTCAGTATATAGTTCTGATATTGTTGACGACGTTGTTTCGTTAGCCATTTTATTATCCTATTAAGTTTATTTGTTTAAGTTAATCTCAACAGCACCTGAATCTCGTTTTGCTCTATATTCTTGATAGGCTTTACGATCTTCTGGCTTTGTTAAGTCCAAGTCCTGTAAGTTAAAGGGTTTAACAGTTTTGCCACCAATAGCACTCTGGCTTCCTGAACCAGACAATGACCCTTGACGGAAGTGTGGGTTACTATCTAAAAACTCCTTAACACGATCTTCAATTGTAAGTAGTTCTCCATTTGAGTTATATCTTACATTAGAATTATTATCAACTACTTCTATTCTACCATCATCATTATATTTAACTTCGTTCTTTAACAAAGCTACTACTTGCTGTGCATTGATAGATTTCTCTTTGTTAGCAATAGATAAAATAGAATTATCAACTTTTTCTTTTTTGATTTGATCTTTTACCTTTTGTAACTCCGAGTCTTTTTCAGATAATCTTTCTTGCATAATCTTCTCAATTTCAGATTTAGATTTAGCTTCTTTTAATTGCTGTTCTTTTAATAGTTCAGCTTTTTGAGATTCTTCTTCTTGAAGTTTTTTCTCATACTTATTTTTTTCAGCTTCTAGTCTTGATTTGATTATGTTATCTAATTGTTCTTGTGTAAAAGTTTGTTGTTTTGGTGTTTCTACTTTTACTTCTTCTTTTACTTCAGTTGCAACTTCTGGTGCAACATTTTTGTTTTCTTCAGACATTGTTTCTCCTATTATATTATTAGTTCGCCTTTGCTGTCATACCAATCAGGATTGACATAAGACCATTGATGACGACAATTATAACCACCTCTGACAACTAAAGGATTTCCAGACTTCTTGCCTTTCCAGCTTCTACTTGTCCAAAGTGAGTTGACTTCATCAATTGTGAAAAGTCCACTTTTCCTCTTGTTATATACACCAGATATTAAATTTCTGCAATGATCTCTGGTTGTTGGAATTACATCTCCATAGTATTTAACAAAAGTTAGTCCAGCATCTTTAGACTTATTAAAGTTTAAAGTTGCATCAAAATCTCTTAATGAGTCGTTTAATATCTGTCCAGCATACCTTTTCATGTTTTCTCCAGCCCTATCTCTAGCAAATTTAGATTGTAATGTTTGTATAGACTTATCAACTTGTGATTGTTTTGATTTATCAAACTTATTATCATTTATATAATCAACTAATCTTTGAATCTCTGGGTCATCTGAACTAGCATAAATACCATTTATAGTTTGTCTTAATTCTTTTTCTAATACAGTAAATTCAGTTCCAACTAATGTATTCTGATAAACCTTTTCTGATAGTCGTCTGGTAAAAGTGTTTGATACATCTTTAAACTGCGTAAAATATTGTTGTTTAAGATTCTGTATTAATGCTTTATCGCCTTTAGTAAGTTCTGAAAACTTTGCTAAATCTTCTGCTGAAAGTTTATTTCTTATTCTAGCTTTTTCTAAAACAGCTTTAAATGATTTTTCAACTCTTTTAGCTTGTTTATTAAAACCTTTTCTAACAACTGTATCTGACCATTTGAGATATTCTTTTTCAAGAATAGCTTTTATCTGTGGTCTAATAGCAATAGCCGCTTGTAGTTCTATTAACTTACCATCTGTTAAAGGTAATCTACTAGCAAGAGATACTACTTCTCGTTCTATTCTATCTAATGTTTTAATTAATGTTTTGTAATATTCTGCTTCAGCAAGTTCTATTTGTTTAATTCTGTAAAGTGTTGAATCTTTTACTATATCTGACATTCATTAAATTTCCTCTTGCTCTACTTCTTGATCTTCTTGCTCTGGTTCGTCTTGTGTAAATTGACCTACTTCTGCTTGTGCATCTATCTCGTCAAAGATTTCGTTTAATTTACTATCATCATCTACAACTGCTCTAGCAATTTCTTTATCAACTTCTTTAGTAAATGTTGCAGAACCAATATTTAATGATTTTGCTTGTTGGAAATAAACTAGATCACTTGCATAATCTCTAATGTTAAATGAATCAGGATAGTTAATTTCTCCATCAAATTCTACATTTTGAAACATAGCATATAGTTTAAATAATTGTTCTTCTGCTAATTGTAAGTTATCTGCTTTTTCGGATAATCTAGCATTAAGTAATTCAAATTCTGTTTGTAGTGCTACACCAGATGATATGTTTGTCTTTTCAGTTCTTACTGCCCCTGTGTGTGCAATTCTATTTATAGATTGTACTTTGTTGTTAATAGAATCCATAATAGCTTGTAAGTTTTGACCAGATGGTTGAAGTAAATATGGTTTTAAGTTTGGTTCTAATTCATCAGGCATTTCTATAACTGCACCAGCACCAGCACTTGCATTTACACTTGGTGTTTTAACTAATGATGGGTGGTTAGTTAATCTAATTAACTGTTCCATTTCAGAGTATTCGTTGTAGATAGATTTTTGCAGATCAGCTATATCAGTTAAATCAGATTGACCAATTCCTCTTTTGTGAGATTTAGAATTGTATAAAATAACTGCTGGTATTTTGCCAATCATATTAGGTACAGTATCTGTCAATTTAGGTTCTTCTCTATCTGGCATATACACAGTATCTATTCTATCACGATACCAAATTCTCATGTATGTACCACCATCTCTATCAACTTCTTCTCTTACTTTTAAATAATTAAGTTCATACTTACCATTAGGCATTCTTTCATAATTCCAATCTAATACATTTTCAGGAGTAACGATTGAAACATATGGTCTTATATCTTGATCTAATTCTTCTGCTTTTGTTTCTGTTTGGATATTAGGTTTATCTAAAACCATAAAACAATGACCATAGATTGATGCGTAATTTTGTGCTTGTTTAACTACTGAATTTAAATTGTTACCCTCTAAATCAGCATCTTTTAAAAATGATTCTAAACTAGCTTCATCTTGCATAGAACCAAAATCTCTACTCGGTCTAACTCTAAATAAAAATGATGAATAAATTTGTATAATATTTTTACAATGATTATCGCATGGAGTATTAGCAAGTCTTTGATTAAACTCGTTATCTAATTCTAAATTATATCTGTTAAGATATTGACCTATCATATAGTCATAGCCACCATTATATGATCTGATGTAATATTCCCAATTATTAATTGTTTCTGAATAGTCTTTGTGGGTTTCTATTGCTTGATCTCTAGTGTATGCCATAAATTACTTCATTGTCCATCTTGTAGGAGAATTAAATCTTGCCTGTGTGGTTAATGGTTTTAAATAATCAATCATGTAACCAAGTGCGTCGTTCATATGATCGAATCCATCTTCCTTATCAGGAATATTTGTATTCTCCTTGTATATTTGTCTAGTAAGTCCTTTTATCAGCACTTTTAAATTATTACAAACAAAAATATGACGATCTCCTTTAGAATCTTTAAGCCTACTATTAACTGCATTCACTCTATCTCGTATAGCTGGGTGTTTGTGTTTTACCTTAACTTTAAATCCAGCATTTTGTAAAATAGATAAATCAGTTCTACCACCAGCAGAAGTTTTACGTTGTTTAGAAGCTGGGTCAGGGTAAGCAATTATTTGTGCTTTACTTCCATATCTATCTCTAATCTCTTGTACTAATTCATCAGTATTACTTCCATAAATAACTATCTCATCTATAAAATATAATTTTTCTTTTTCTATTTGAGCAACACAACACGACATGGGATCGACATTAAAATCGACCCCAAGATGAAAGGGTTTAGTCCAATCAATTTCTCTTGGCTTAACAACATTATCAACAGGGTGGAAATTATAATAAACACTACCAGCATAGTTTTCAAATGTACCCTCAAACTCTTGTCTAAAAGTTCTAATATCAATATCTTGTTTAGCTTGTTCTATTTCTTCTGGTGTAACCATACCACCTTGAATAGTAGTGAATTGGTAACTATCCCATTCATCATCTTGCTTACCTTTAAGATACATTTCATAACTCCAATTACCATAACCTTTAGGAGTACCACACATTAAAACACTTCCTAATGTATCAGCAACACTAGCACGTAAAACTTCAAACCATGCTCGTTTATCTATATCTGCAAACTCATCTAATATTAAAAAGTTAATTCCTGAACCTCTTAATGAGTCATAATTATCTGCACCTTTTAATGAGATTGTACTATTAGATTTTCTTATCGTAATAGTCATAGTGGTTTCGTTAATATCTTCTATCCAATTAAATTGATTAAGCATTTCTTTTAAACTAGCCCATGCAATCTCTTTAGCCATTTTAAACGTGGGTGCTACATACCATATTTTTTGTTTAGTTTTAGATGCGTACTTCATCATCTCTGTTATACAAAGATAAGTTTTACCAAATCTACGACCTGATATTAAGACTCTAAATCTAGCTTCTGAATTACTTACTTTAAGCTGGGGTTTTGTCAGGGATATTTTCATTACAGAAATAAGTAATATATAGTTTATCCTTATTTATTTTTTCTTCCTGTCTTGTTGCATATTCAATAGTTAATTGACTTCCACCTATAACACATTCTGTCCATGTATTAAATTCTTTATCAACTGTCATTGTATTGTTACAATAGCCTGTAATTGCTGAACAGATACTAAAAGCTAATATAAATTTCATTAACCTAATGGGTTCTTATTAGATTCTTTTAACTCTTGTATCTCTAATTTTAATACTTCTATTTCTTTTTGCATTATAGCAATCTCTTTGTCTTGATTTGTTATTGCAGAAGCATTTGTTTCTATTCCAGATATATCAGGTGCAGTAGCAGTTGATAATTGTTCTATTGTAGATTCCATCTTTGCAAACTTTGTAAATCCAGCACCAATAGATGCAATAAGACCTAGTATTACAACTATGTTTGTTAGATTGTCTTGTATTTTTTTAACCATTTTTTAACTCCTGTAATTCTAAAAGTAATAGCCTTTTTTTAGACTTAATTTCATTTAGTTTTTTTATCTTAACTTCCATTATATCATTAGCAATATATTCTACTAAATCAACATTAGTATATATAGACCTATTATCAAATATCTCTATCTGATTCAAATAAATATCTTTAGGCTTGTAAAACTCGGTATTATTATAAGCAGATAATGATACTTGGTCATTCTGCATAGCATCTAATTTAATAATGTTTTTAATAGTTAAGTTTTTTGCACTATCTTTAATCTGTTCATCTACTTTAGCCATAATCTTGTCTATTTTAGGTTTCTTTGTTTTCTTCTTTGCTACCTTTGTTTTAATCTCTTTTTTAGGTGCTTCTTGACTAGATTCTTCAACAATTTCTTCCTCTTGTATTTCTTCCTCTTTTTCCTCAACAGCTTCTTCCATAATTTCTTCGGTAATCATTTCTTCTTCTAGCTTTTCCTCAATCATAGTTTCTTCCATAACCTCTGGTTTTTTCTCTATAATTTCTGGTTCTTTTTCTGGCATAGATACAATCTCAATAGATTCTTCTACTTCAAATACTTCTTCTAGTTTAGGTTCTTCTTTAATCTCAAATGTAAATTCTTCTTCTAATTTTATTTCTTTAAATGTTTCTTCTTGTAATTCCTCAAAGACATTGTTTATTTCTTCTATTATCTCATTAGATATAACTTCATCATCATAAGTCATAGTAACAACAATATTATCTACATTAGCACCACCTAGATTAGAGGGTGCATTAGCATCTGTACCAGCTATATTTAGATTACCAAGATTAGAATCTTGTCCATTGTATATAAGTCTATCTGTAAAGTTAGCACCATTGATTCCTGTAACATCAGTTCTAATAGTAGTGTTTGTAGCTAATACATTGCCATCTGAATCTTTTATTTTTAATGTAATTGTAAATGTGTCTGCATTACCACTACCACCCCAACAACCAGCTACTCCACATTCTCCATTTTGTACTTCTACTGTGCTGTTAAGAGTTATGCCATTATTAAGCATAGTTTGATTTATAGAATCAGTAGTTAAATTAAACTGTTGTTCTATTGAGCCACTATCTCCAAACTCTAAATCATAATTTGATGATACACCATTAAGTTCACAGCAATCATTTAATACTTGGACATCTCCATTAGTAGTCCAACCATTAGCATTTCCTGTTTCAAAGTTGCCGTTAGTTATTAAATTATTTGTCGTCTTTTCTTCTGCTAAAGAAGTTGTAAGGGTTAACATCATCAACAAAACGATTGATACGATATACTGCATATGCCATTACTCCTATAAAAATTACTAACCAAATCATTTACTCATTAACCTATCCATATGAGCATAGATTCTACCAATTACTTTATCCATACCTAATATCTCTTGTTGTAGCATAGCCACTAATGATTGTAACTCAACTAATGTAATTAAAACCCATGTAGATAATCCCATTAGTATTGTGCCTAATAATGGTACTATCCATTTATTGTTTTTCATTTTGGTTCTGTCCAAATAATAGGTTTTTTCTTCGGTAAAATCATTTGCTCTTTTTCTAATCTCTTATCTATCTTTTCTCTTTTTTTAATTCGTTTTACATATGTTTCAAAGTCTGGTCTTTCAAATTCATATTTATTCCATATAGCAAGTGCTTCTTTGCCAATCTTTCCATCTACTGGACAAGGAGTTCCAGCATTAATCATAGCTTCAAAGACTCGTTCATCTTGGCATAATAAAGCAACAGAGCCTACTTTCATTCCAAAGTCATATAATACTTTAGCTAATTTAATTCTTTCACAGTTCATATCTCTATTAGTTTTACCACCAGAGAATCCTGTACCAAATGTTTGAATACCTACTGATACTCCTGTTGCACAGACATCTTGGCTTTGTGCAGAGAATGATGGTGCAGACGCAGTAGGTGGTGCTGATCTAATGTTAGAGTTAGAGGTAGAGTTCGTTGTAGTATTTGATGATGACCCTGATTGGTAAGTAGTAGTCGCAGTAGATTCATAGCCACCCTCGATTGCAGTATTTGACCCTGATACATTTGATTGAGTAGAACCTGAATGTGCTGGTCTAACAAATAAAGCTAATAAGCACATAAGAACAATTAATATTCCTGTAAAATAATAGTTCATAGTTGTTATCCTCATAAATTACTTTTTCTTTTTCTTTTTAGGTACATCTGAAATAAATCTATCAAATAAATAACCCATACAATTATCTATCATTCCAAATAATCTATAAAAAAATTGATCTATCATATCTTAAATCCTTTTTTCCATGATTGTATTGCCCAATAAGCTGGAGATAAATTCTTCTGACCTTTTACTTTAGCAAGTATTGGTCTAAATCTTGCCATAAATGATCTTTGTCTAGCTGGTATATTCTTTTTGATAGACATAGTTTTAGAGCCAAAATTAACTTTCTTAACTCTGCCTGTACTTCTGTCTTTTACAAATACTTTAAACTTCTTAACATCTCCACGAGATGGTTTATTAAGTTTTACAGTTCTATTTTTATATTTAGCCATGTGGCATAAATATCACAAAACTATCTCTTAAAGAACCTTTTTCTCCATTCGTGGCAAACGTAAGTATCTTTAACCCCTTTACTTCCCCACCTACCACAGAATGATCTTTTGTTAGAATATAAACCACAGTTACCACAGGCTTCTGGCTTCATACTTTTATGAAAAGATTGTGGTAGAGAATAATCTATTATCTCTCCATTAGGATAAAAATTACTTCGTTTCTGTTCCATGCTCTATTAGCTTTCTTAAATCTTTTGCTATTTGTAATGCTTTGTTTAATTTTCTTAAAGCTATATCTCGTTGTATCTTAACTTGTTCACACTCTGCTCTTGCTTGATCTCTCTCTTGTCTTAATTTTAAAAAAGTATTCTCTCCTATTTTATTTACCTTGTCCACGATCTTTTCCTTTCCCTCGTTGTCTGCGTTTATTTTTATTCATTGTACTTGTTATTGGTTTTCTACCAATAGAAGTTCCTTTTACAGTTTTAGTGTATTCAACAGTTGCACCAAATAAATTACCTTTTTTTTTTGCCATCTTCTATTTCTTCAGCTTTAGCATCTATTATTAATGGTAATGGTTCAACAATAGACTCGGTTTGTGTTCTATCTTTCATGCCTAGATAGTTTTTACTTAACCAAATCTGCATATGGGTATTATCTTTTTTAACAGCCTTATCCCACATCTTCTTTCTTAAACTAGCTTTACCCTTTTCTTTAAACTGCTCTACAATATCTGCATAATTTCGTTTAAGTGTTTTAGCTGATATATTTAATACACTAGCAATTTCATAGTCTGGACAGCCAATAGATGCTAGATTCTTTAAGATTTCTATATCGACCACTATTTTGGGTCTACCAGCACCTTGCCTCTTTACTGTCTTATTTGCCTTAATTTTGTCCATTTTCCAACTCTGCTTTCATTCCTGTAAAGTTCTCCCATCTCTTAATTATAATATCACAGTATATAGGGTCAAACTCCATAATAAAACAATCTAAATTATGTTTTTCTCCAGCAATTAATGTACTTCCTGAACCACCAAAATAATCAGCTATTGTTTTAGATGTTAAATTAAATCTTTTAATAATCCATTCCATTAATGATACTGGTTTTTGGGTTGGGTGTACTCTATTTTTCTTCTCTGATGATTGAGTAAATTGTCTAACAACAGATCTAAAATTACCCCATGCTAACTCACAATCGGTTTGATCGGATTGTCCATTGTTTTTATCCCATACAAGCCAACATTCACTGTCAGGTAAAACAGAACAATAATAATTTGCACCCCACCATATTTGCTTTGCGTTAGGATATAAACCATATATTAATTTAAAAGAGTCTTTTGCAATTTCATTATTATCATCTCCCAAAATATCTTTTTTATAATTTTTAGATAAAACACCACTTTTTGATACTGCGTTCATTCCATAAGGAGGGTCAGTATGTATTAAATCAGGATATACTCCATTCATAAGTTTATCAACATCTGTTAAATTTGTACTATCCCCACACATAACTCTATGATTACCAAGTTTCCAAATATCTCCTAGTTTAGATATAGGTTCTTCAGGTGCTTCAGGAACTTCATCTTCATCAGTTAAACCTTGTTTCTCGTCAAATAATATATCATTTAATTGATCTTCGTTAAAACCTAATAAGTCTAATTTAAAATCTTTAGCTTCTAATTCTTTTATTTCCATTTTAAGTAATTCACTATCCCACTCGGATTCTTCAGCAGTTCTATTATCAGCTATTCTATATGCGTTTATCTGTTCAGGTGTAAGATTGTCAGCAATAGTTATTGGTACTTCTTTCAGACCCAATTTTTTACTTGCTCTATACCTAGTATGTCCAACAACAATAATTCTATCCTTATCAATTACAATCGGTTGTCTAAAGCCATATTCTTTTAAAGACATAGCCACCTTTTCAATAGCTGAATCTTTTAATTTTCTTGGGTTATTTTCATAAGGTTTAATTGTATTTATATCGGCTGTTTCTATCTTCATATTATCCTTTTAGTAATTTAGTTAGTAAAGTCCATAGTTTAGGGTTTTGTTTAAATACTTTCTCGTAACCATCTCCCACAGCTTGTGCAATAGGTTCTTCTCCTCGTTTATTTACATCTATGTCGGCATGATTAATAATTATATGAAATAACTCGTGCATTATCGTATTGAATAGCTTTAATCCTTTTACCCTTT
>Ga0208644_1001047_pt1 | contig 23923 bp, 37 predicted proteins | sample VirMetDEL_Nov_18_FD_184517 | JGI IMG/M metagenome (GOLD analysis project Ga0208644, IMG submission 184517) | Aqueous microbial communities from the Delaware River and Bay under freshwater to marine salinity gradient to study organic matter... | ecosystem: Environmental > Aquatic > Marine >...
CGTGGCGGAACATTTAAAGGAACATTTTAATGGCACTACCTCCACAGATGGTTGATTCAGCAATGGGTCCGGGCGGCCCTGCTGAACTTATGCCAGAAGAACTGCAAGTAGAATTACCCGGAATGGGAGACGAGTTACCTCCGGGCATTGAACTTGCTGGCGAGGAGCAGATGGTCGAGGTTCAAGCTGAACAGTACGATCACAATGCAAACTTGGCCGAGGTTCTAGATGATTCTATTTTGGGCGAGTTGTCCTCTGACCTTATAGGTAAGGTTGAAGAAGATAGGTCTTCTCGTGAAGACTGGGAAGAGTCCATTGCAAAGGGCTTGACTCTTCTTGGCATTAATTATGAAGAGCGGACAGAGCCTTTTATGGGTGCGAGTGGTGTGACTCATCCACTGTTGGCAGAAGCTGTGACGCAGTTTCAGGCACAAGCCTATAAAGAGATGTTGCCTCCGGGCGGCCCTGTAAAGACACAGATTATAGGGCAGCAGACCAAAGAGGTTGAGGATCAGGCGCAGCGCGTCAAAGACTTTATGAACTATCAGGTTACTGAAGTGATGGAAGAGTTTGATCAAGACACTGATCAAATGCTTTTCTATTTGCCGATCACAGGCTCTACTTTTAAGAAAGTTTATTTTGATTCGACTCGGCAGAGGGCTGTATCTAAGTTTGTTCCTGCCGAGGACTTAATTGTTCCTTATGCTGCGTCGGATCTTCGCACCGCAGAGCGGTACACACATGTCGTTCGGATGACTGAAAACGAAATCCGGAAGATGCAGGTAAATGGGTTATATAAAGATGTTAATATTACACCTATGGAAGAAGATGAGTCTGACTCTACGATTAGAGGAAAGGCTGACGAAATTCAGGGATTGCGTACGGGATACTCTGACGACGTTTATACTGTCTATGAAATCCATGTGGATCTTGACCTTGAGGGATTTGAGGATATGGATGCGCAAGGTGAGCCTACGGGTATCAAACTGCCGTATATTGTCACTTTGGACGAAGGTTCGGGAAAGATTCTTTCGCTAGTTCGTAACTACCGCGAAAGCGATCCTTTGCGCCGGAAGCGCATGTACTTTGTACATTACAAATTCCTGCCGGGTTTTGGCTTCTATGGCTTTGGTTTGTTGCATATGATTGGGGGATTGTCTCGTGCAGCTACATCAATTTTACGCCAGCTTATCGACGCTGGTACACTCTCGAATCTTCCCGGCGGCTTTAAGGCACGGGGCGTTCGTATCCGCAACGACGATGAACCTGTTAATCCGGGTGAGTTCCGCGATCTTGATGCTCCCGGCGGTGATATTCGGAATGCTATTATCCCACTCCCGTACAAGGAGCCTTCTGCAACACTGGGTCAGCTACTCGGGGTGGTTGTTGATTCGGGGAGAAGATTTGCGCAAGTTGCAGACGCAAAAATCGCAGATGTCAACGCCCAAGCTCCCGTGGGAACTACAGTGGCACTTATCGAGCAGGGATCCAAAGTAATCTCGAGCATCCATAAGCGGCTCCACTATGCACAGAAGAATGAGTTCCGTATGCTAGCGGAGATTTTTGCTAACAATCCGGTTCCGTATCCATACGCTATTGGGGCGAATGTTGACCCCAACATCATGGCTCAAGACTTTGATGGACGAATTGATATTCTTCCTGTCTCTGACCCATCCATTTTTTCAATGGCACAGCGCCTGTCTTTGGCACAAACACAGTTGCAGTTGGCTCAGGCCGCCCCGCAAATGCACAACTTGTATGAAGCTTATCGCCGTATGTATGATGCGCTGGATGTAAAGAACATTGACGCGATTCTTCCTGTGCCACAGCCGCCGGCTCCAAAGGACCCGGCAACGGAAAACTCAGATTCATTGAAGGGTATTCCGTCGACAGCTTTTCAGGAGCAGGACCACCGTGCACATATCCGCGTCCACGCGGCTTTAATTCAGTCTCCTGCGATTATGACAAATCCTCAAGCACAGTTGCTGTTGCAGGCGCATATTCAAGAGCATGTGTCTATGTTCGCAAGGGATATTGTAGAAGAGGTTTTCTCAACAAGTGCACAAGAAGCTCAGATGCGAGGCGAACCAATTCCTCAAATCGACGCAGTAGTGATAGAGGCTATGATTGCACAGCAGATTGCCGAGACCTTAGAGCAGCTTGCTCCAATGCTGCAATCTGGACAGACGGAAGATCCTTTGGTAGCTATTCGTCAGCAAGAGTTGCAGAACGATCAGATTGACATTCAGCGCAAGATGCAGAACGATCAAATGGACTTCCAGATAGATCAAGCCAAATTGCAGCAAGCAGCAGACCTTGCTATGCAGCGTATGCAGCTTCAGCAAGGTATTGCTGACACGCGAAACGATGTGAATATTTATCGTATTAATACACAAGCTGAACTAGCAAGGAACCGTGGACAATGATTGTGTGGGACATGCACGACCGCACCACTAAAGAGCAGGCCAAGGAGAATCGTAAAAAATGATCCAAGCACTGATAGGTCCGGCGACCGAGTTAATTGGTAAGTTCGTCGAGGACAAAGACCAGAAGAACAAGCTGGCGCATGAGATTGCCACTATGGCAGAGCGTCACGCACAGGAGCTTGCCAAGGGTCAGCTTGAAATCAATAAGATGGAGGCGCAGCACCGGTCTATATTTGTGGCGGGTTGGCGCCCATTTCTTGGCTGGGGCCTGAGCTTTGCGATGATATGGCACTTCGTTTTGGTGCCTATGGTTACGTTTGGTTTTGCGTATGCAGGTATAGAAGCGCCTGATCTACCAGCGTTTGATATGGACTCACTGATGACTGTGCTGATGGGTATGCTCGGTTTGGGAGGACTCCGTACTTTTGAAAAGGCTAAAGGGCTTACAAAGTAATGGCTAAGAAAGTAGAAAGCACCCCTGTTCGTCGCAAGCGCATTCGCCGTCCGGGACAGCACAAGAAAAATATTAACAAGCGCAACAAAGTTAAAACTTTCTTTGGCTAGACGCAGCCTCAAAATATTTGAAAAAGCTAAGGGTTTAACAAAATGACTGAAAAAAACAACAAGTCCGGCGCTACTATGGTCGCTGGTACAGCGGCAGCAACCGCAGGTGCTACCGCTTTAGCAAATAAAAAATCACCCAGACAGAAAAAAAGTGAGCAACTCAGAAGAAAAGAACAACAAAGAGTACAAGCTCGAAAAGAAAAAACTGTTTCTATGCGAAATCAAGCTAACACAGCTACTGCACAAAATAAGCTGGAAAGATTGCAGAACATTAAACCCTCTAATCTTAGCGACCGTGATAAGCTAGCTCGTAAAGCCCTTATACAAGAACAAAAAAGTGTTATAAAAGGCGCAGCAAAAAGCACCGCAAAGGACATAGCAAAAAGAGTCGGCCTTCGTTCGGTTCCTATGTTAGGCGCTTTTTTATCGGCGTTTGAATCCACTCCAGCGTATGGGCGTGGTGGGTCACATAGAAAAAAGAAATGAGCAAGACGTTACTAGAGTACAAGATCATACCAAGGGGTATGATGATTGCGTTTACGTTTATGGCTTGGAATGTGTGTGACTGGTTTATGAGTTTAGGCGCTGCTGCCACTACGCAGCAGACAGCTTTTGTATCAACGATTGTGGGCGCTGCTACTGGTGCCTTTGCTGTATGGATGTCACATGAAGCAAAATAAAAGTCCGTGTGTTGGCATTTGTGTATTAGATAAAGAACGTGTAAGATGTATTGGCTGTGGTCGTACCATAGACGAGATCATTAACTGGGGAAAGAAATGGCAAAACCAAGAATAAGTCAGTTTGCAGACGACCTTGGTATTAGTCGTTCATCCGCGCAGAAGCTTATAAAGAAGGCTCGTGGTCGTAAAGACGGCGGGTCAGAGACATTGGAGAAATATATGTCTGATAAAAAGTACACAGGCCCGATGCCAAAGACTCGTTCCGGTGAAGATGACACCGATTATAATATGCGGTTCAAAGAAGCGCGGGCCGCGCATCTTCGTCGTAAACAAAAGAAAGAGATGGAAGAAGGCGTTAAGGCCAAGGACGGAAAGTACATGACTTGCCGTGGTATGGGTAAAGCCATTCAAGGCGGAAAGTTTTCTGGAGTTAGCTAATGGCTGAAATGGGAGCAAACGTCGGATCTAAGGATTTTGGCGGCGAAGACGTAACACCATCAGATATGGGTTTTACCGGCGGTAATCAACCGCAAAGTGGTGGCATTGACATGTCTGAAGGGCCCGAAGGAGTTGGGGGGCTAACTACTGGCGCCCCTACGATGACGCCAGCCCAGTTTAACGCTCTCACTCCCGAGCAAAAAGCCAAGCTAGAGGGTGTACCTTTTGAAAGAAATATCTTTGGTAACCCTGATTTTAAAAGCCAAACGTTAGCTATTAATAACTTTATAAGTAGGTATCAAAAAGAAAAGGGTCCTTTGGGTGAGGCAGAATTTAATACTCTAAAGGGTCTTACTCCCACTAATCCTTTTGGAGTAGAAGGCGTTTTTACTAGAACGCTTGGGATTGATCCGGCAAAGGTAGATTACACAGATATATTGGGAGGAGGCCGTGCGGGTACGGTCTATACTAACAAGAATCCCCTTACTGGTGAGTACCTCGTAAGGTCTGGCAATGTAACGCAGGGTATACCTCAGGGTATACCTGCTGCTCAATACAACAGAATGGTCGAGTATGGAACCCCTCTTACGCAGACGCTTAGGAATCAATATTCTAAGTATATTAATCCAGAAAATATTCCGGGTGCTCCCGGTTTTAATGCAATGTACCCAAGGGGAACACAAGGCACTTTACGTTCTGGCGCTGAAAAGGCTGGTCTATTAACTCAGTTTGGCCCTGTCATGGGGCAGTACCGAGAGATGAGCCCCACAGAGTTGGGCGTGAGGGCTCTTCTTGGCATGACTCCTATAGGCTTTACATCCATGCTAGATACTCAAGAGTATGGCATACCGGGTCGTAAGGGGTATGAAGGCTTTGATCCCGCTAATCCTCGCGGCGCACAAACAGTGCTTGGCAATGCTTTTGAAAAACTTAAAGAGGGGGTAGGGTCTTACTTTAACCAGACCCCATCTTCAACTGGTGTAGGTATAGATTCTGGTTTGATTCCATCTGGTTTGATTCCATCTACCAGCCCTTTAAGTGGTGAGACAAGCGCTGCCCCGCAACAAGAGTTTGTACGAGATCCAGCTATAATAGATGCTTTAATAGATGGCTATAACCGTCCCGCACAACAACCGATGTCAGCCGGGGAACAGCTTGCAGACATGAATTTTTTTGAAAGAATGATTTTTGAAAACAACCTCAGCCCCGAGGCAAAAGAAATAATGCGGCAAAATAACATGACGATTGATGATCTACTGAAAGAAAATGCACCAGAACCGGCAACAGAGAGTCCTAACATTTTGGACATGATTCGGGGAGTTACGCAGACAAGCGCCCTCGGTGGCCCGGCAACGGCGAATCAAGTTGCTGATTTAAGCGGCCTGTTTTCTAATGGCATGAATGTTTTAGGTGACATTGTACCTATTAACGGCGGTTATAAGGATACAAGAACCGGTAAGAAGTATTCTGGTAGATATAATCCTTCTGCTACTGCTAGAACATACATAGGAACTGAGACATCTTCTGGTGTGGCACCATTTAGTGCCGAGGCACTAAAACGAGGTCTTGCAGATATTTTTGGCGGCTAAAATGAAAATAGAAATTAAATTAATCCCTGATGGGTTAGATCTCACAAAAGCTATTCAAGACGGAATGCCTGTTGATAAGATGCAGGATGCTTGTCCTATTGCGACACAGGATCTTGAAACGAATGAAGAGAACAAGCGCCTCGCTGTCAAAGAGCATCAGTATGGCCCTGCTGTAAATCCAGAGGAAAGCTGTGCTGTTTGTAGTGTGTTCAATATCACAGAGCACATGCAGCAGTGTATGAAGGACGAAACCAATCAGATTGGCTATTGCCAGTTGCTAAAGTTTATGTGTAGTGCTAGTAATAGTTGTGCAGCTTGGGAAGGCGGAGGACCAATTAGCGACCTACCCGGAGATTGCGCCTGCGGTAAAGAAGATTGTGACTGCGGAAACGATTACTAAGGGGACTTATGGAAGTTGTAGATTTTATTCATCGATACCGAAAGGTGTTGATAAATCGTATAGATGACATTAGTTTATCTATAACAGGTGGTAGTGTTTCCGACTGGGAAGACTACAAAGCAAGAGTCGGTGAAATACAGGGTGTCACCTATGCTCTTGATGAATTAAAGGCCCTGCTTGAAAAGGTAAATTATGACCAAGACTTTGATCGTACCTGAGTATGTCATCGCGCAACGCGAGGCAAAGAAAAAGGCCGAAGAAGCCGCAAAAAACAAACCCCTTTCAGAGCGAGTACCACAGCCTACCGGATGGCGAATTCTTGTCATGCCGTATACGGGCCGTGAAAAAACTGAAGGCGGTGTTTACGTTCCAGACCAAGTTAGAGAAAGAGAATCACGCGCCACTGTTGTAGCGTATGTGGTAAAGCTCGGCCCTCTTGCATACAAAGATCCTGACAAATTTGGCGGAGGAGATCCTTGGTGCAAAGAAGGTGATTGGGTGTGTATAGGCCGTTATGCTGGATCACGGTTCAATATTGATGGTGGAGAGGTTCGCATTATTAACGATGACGAAGTTATCGCTACTATTGTAGACCCCGATGACATTAAGAGCTATGGAGGATAACATGGCGGAAAAAGAGATTGAAAAGGACGAGATTGAAATCGTCGAAGAAGAAGAGCAGCAGGGCGAAGAAGAAATAAAAGCTGAAGAATCCTTGAGTGAGCAAAGCTCTGAAAAGGAAGAAGAGCTAGAAAACTATTCTAAGTCTGTTCAGAACCGCATCAGTAAGCTGACTCAGCGTTACCGTGAAGAAGAAGCTCAACGCAAAGCAGCACTTGAGTTTGCTGAAGCAGTTAAAAGACAAAACGAAGAGCTAAAGTCTCGGCTTGATAAGCTTGATCAGTCATATGTCGGTGAATTCGGTTCTCGCATCGAGTCTCAAATTGACGCGGCTAAACGAGCATTTCAAGCGGCTTACGATGATGGCGACGCTGAAGCTATGTTCGAAGCGCAGAAAAACCTAAGCCGACTGGCTTTAGATGAAGCACAGCTTGGGCATGCTCGTAAACGTCAAGAAGAACAGCAGAAACTTAAAGAGGTAGAATCTTTTCAGCCCCCTGTTCAACAGCCAGCTCCAGCCGCTCGTCCTACTCCAGACCCCAAGGCTGAGTCATGGGCACAGAAAAACGAATGGTTTGGAACAGATCAGACTATGACTTACGCTGCTTTTGGCGTTCATAGGCAACTAATTGAGGATGAAGGATTTGACCCAACGTCCGATGAGTACTATACTGAGCTAGACAGGCGTATCCGTAAAGAGTTCCCACACAAGTTTAGTGAGACAAGACGCGGAGAAGCCGGACCCAGAGTCGCTTCTGCTGAGTCCACTGCCTCAAGGGCATCGTCAGGAAAGGGGCGCAGAACAGTCAAGTTGACTCCTTCGCAGATTTCAATTGCGAAGCGGTTAAATGTTCCGCTCGAAGAATATGCTAAATATGTCAAGGAGTCCTAAGTTATGACTGATTCTACAAGAACGCCACGCGAAGCGTCAACTCGCGCTAAGACCCAACGTCGCAAGCCGTGGGCACCGCCTTCAAAATTGGAGGCACCTGAAGCACCGGCAGGTTACAAGCATCGCTGGATTCGCACCGCACTTCGTGGTGAAGAAGACAAGATCAACGTAAACTCTAAGTTTCGGGAAGGATGGGAACCCGTTCGTGCTGATGAATATCCTGAAATGGCTGGACAATTTCCAACCATTGATGAAGGTCAGCATGCAGGGGTTATTGGAGTAGGCGGACTAATGCTTGCTCGTATCCCAGAGGAGACGGTCGAAGAAAGAACTGAATACTACCGGGAGCAGACCCGCAAACAAATGGACGCCGTTGACCAAAACCTTATGAGGGAACAACATCCCTCAATGCCGATCCACACAGATCGGAAAAGTCGTGTATCATTTGGGGGGAAAGACAATTGACCCCCGCAGCTTCATAGGAGTAAGCAATGGCAAACACTAATATTGCCTTCGGCCTCAAGCCGATCAATACCGCGGGTAGCGCACCAGCTACTCAAGGTACAAATGCATACTTCATTGACAGTGCCGCAAGCGCGATCTTTCAGGGTTCTATGGTTAAAGCCGATAACGGTGGCGAAATCGTTATTTGCTCTGCGACCGGGGACACTGAGGCTCCTGTAGGCGTGTTCGCTGGATGTGAATATGTTTCTTCCGTGACTGGTAAAAAGGTCTTTTCAAACTACTGGCCCGGTTCAGGTGCTAACACTGACTTCGATATCATCGGATATGTGTACGACAACCCGCTCCAGCGCTTTGTAATTGCAACAGACGCAACCATCACAGACAAAGCTACGGCTGTAGCTGCCATTTTTGAGAACTCACAGTTCAACAATGGCGCAAGCGGCAGCACAACTTCTGGCATTTCTACCGCACAGCTCGATGTCGCAACTTTGGATGCAGCGAATACCTCTCTTCCTTTGAAGATTGTTGGTATCCTTGATGATCCAGAGAACGAAGACTTCGCAGCCGCTGGTATTCCGATGATTGTGATGCTTAATAACCACGCACTGCTTCAGGCCAATTCTGAAGCGGCCACAACATAAGGGAGTATAGATAATGGCTATTTCTCGCGCACAACTCGCCAAAGAACTAGAGCCGGGTCTAAACGCTCTCTTTGGCATGGAATACAACCGTTACGAGAATCAGCATGCTGAAATCTTCGATACCGAGTCATCAGACCGGGCATTCGAGGAAGAAGTTATGTTGAGTGGTTTCGGTGCAGCACCTGTTAAAGGTGAAGGTACAGGCGTATCATACGACGATGCGAACGAAGCCTACACTGCACGTTACAACCACGAGACCGTAGCTATGGCCTTCTCAATCACTGAGGAAGCTGTAGAGGACAATCTTTACGATCGTCTTGCTTCTCGTTACACCCGTGCATTGGCCCGTTCAATGGCACACACAAAGCAGGTTAAAGCTGCGTCAATCCTGAACAACGCATTTGCTGCTGGCGCTTTCGCTGGCGGTGACGGTGTTGCTCTTTGTGACACTGCACACCCGCTGACTTCAGGTGGCACATTTGCCAACGAACCATCAACAGCCGCTGATTTGAACGAAACTTCTTTGGAAGACGCTCTGATCAACATTGCTGGTTTCGTTGACGAGCGTGGCTTGATCGTTGCCCTTAAAGGCATGAAGCTGATCATTCCTCGCCAGTTGCAGTTTGTTGCCGAGCGTCTGCTGGTTTCTAACCTCCGTGTTGGAACTGCTGACAACGACATCAACGCCATTAAGTCTTCAGGCATGCTGCCAGAAGGTTATGTAGTCAACGACTTCCTAACCGACTCTGACGCATTCTTCATTAAGACTGATGCGCCAAATGGCTTCAAGCACTTTGAGCGTATGGCTCTGTCAACTGCAATGGATCCAGATTTCGACACTGGTAACATGCGGTTTAAGGCTCGTGAGCGTTACAGCTTCGGCTTCTCAGACCCACGCGCTGTGTTCGGTTCACCGGGCGCATAAGCTTAGGCATAACGACACTAAAGGGCGGCTTCCATGCCGCCCTTTTTTATTGTATAGTAACTTATCCCTGACAGTCGCATTGGGCGGCTGACACTAGCCACGACAGGAGATCTAAATGGCTCGTACAACTTTTTCAGGTCCTTTGAAAGTAGATACCGCTTTCTGGGCCGCTCCAATTCTTTTTGCAAACCTGCCTGCCGCTTCAGCCGATAACGAAGGATACATTTACTATGTATCAGATGCGTTAAAAGCCTCTGAAACAGCTACAAACGGCACAGGAAACCTTGTGTTTTCTGACGGTTCAAACTGGATTCGTGTAGATACCGGCGCAACTGCCGCTGCATAAGGAGGCTTAAATGGCTGGTCCAGTAAAGGCCTATAACGCTTCCGCTACCGGCGCTGTCGGTCCCGGACGTTCACGGATTAAACAGATTGGTGTCTTCTGTACAGGAGCAGGAGCCTTTACTATTACTGACGGTAATGGTGGAGCTACTCTTTTGCAGCAGAAGTTCCCGGTTGGGCATACTTTGCTCAACATCCCCGGAGACGGTGTTATTGCTGAAAACGGTGTTTATGTAAGCGCTATTTCAGGAACTGGCGCCGAACTAACAATCTTTTTGGCGTAAAAAAAATGTCTGTTCACGAGATACGATCTATAACTCAAGTCGGCACAAGCGAACCGTTTGAGCTACAGATCGCTCGTGGGCAGATTCCCGGGCATAGAGCACTCCATAAGTTTGGTGCAGTTCCTTCTATGTCGATCAATACAACTGGCACTGTGTGGGACATAAGCGACACAATGTATCCTTGGTCAGCCTTTGCCTCTGCTGGAACACTTACAGTAGATCGTGATAATGCTGGGGATGCAGGCAAAACCATTACGATTATTGGTTTGGACGCAAACTACAACGACATCTCAGAAAACGTAACGCTGACTGCTGCTACAGGTAATACGACAACGCAGTCGTTTATTCGCGTATACAGAAGCTATATGTACAATGGCTCTGCCACCAATATCGGAAACATTGATATTAAGAAGGGCGTTACAACAGTAGCTCGTATTACCGCAGGCAAGGGTCAAACCTTGATGGGTGTATACACTGTACCTGCTGGGTACACCGCCTATATTTCACAGGGCGTAATGAGCGTCCAGTCGGGAGCAGATGCCACTGGAGACTTTTTTGTTCGTTTTGGCGGAGAAACGGCATTCCGCATAGCCCATACCTTTGAAGTAGCCTCCGCCGAATACTTTTATGCGTTTCATGTTCCTTTCGCTCTTCCTGAAAAATCAGACATAGATATTCGTGCTTCTGTTCGCAGTAACAATGCGCGATGCACCGCAGCATTTGATGCTATCATAATCAAAAATGATTCGAGGTTGTAATGGCGACAAGAAAGAAGAAATCTGTTAGTCTATCAGTTAAGCGTGGCGAAAAGCTGCCAGCATCTAGAGGTGCTGGATTAACGGCAAAAGGCCGGGCTAAGTATAACCGAGCCACAGGCTCGAAACTAAAGGCACCACAGCCGGGTGGTGGTAAGCGTAAGAAGTCTTACTGTGCAAGATCAGCAGGTCAGATGAAAATGCATAACGTAAACTGTAGCAAAACCCCCAAGAAGCGCATCTGCGCTGCGAGAAGACGATGGAAGTGCTAATGGACAACAAGATTATTGCCGGTGCAATGTTGGCTTTTCTAGGCTGGCTGGGTGTTTCAATTATGGATTTAAAGACTGACACAGCGGTTATTGCTGTGAAGGTGGACAAGAACCACGAGATACTAAGTGTCTTGTGGCGTGATTACTTGGAGAGCAAAAATGACAATCTCGCGAGGCTCTATGTCAAAGCAAATTGAAGAAGGCGGAGCAAAGAAAGATGCATGTTACAGCAAAGTTAAGCGCCGTTATAAGGTCTTCCCGTCAGCGTATGCAAGCGGGGCAATCGCCAAGTGCCGTAAAGTCGGTGCAGCCAACTGGGGCAACAAAACAAAGAAAGCAGCAGGCGGAACATACAAGTACCGCACAACCAAATTATATTGATAGTGGGCAAGTAACACTGAAGCCGTGATAGAATTCTTATTAACAGTCTATTTGGGGAGTCAGATAATAGATCAAACACAGCGGTTCGCGGACATAGATAAATGTATCTATTTTGCTGAACGGCTATCACAACAACCATCGGTTCCAATCACTGACGGAAGGAGGGCAAAAATAGTAGCTATTTGTAAACCTATACCGAAGAGATAAAGATGCCGATTGCAGAAATTCTAACCGGAATCGCTTTGGTTCAGCAGTCAGTTGCTTTCATAAAAAGCAACATTAACACTGTTCAGGACATAGGTCAGATAGCCACTCAGATTGATGATTTGTTTCGTGGTGAAAAAGAAGCGCAGCAAGCTAGAAACAAAAAGGCCGGCGGCGGATTGGGTGATCAGTTTGGTGTAGACACTGTTGCAAAGGAAATTATAGACGCTAAGATTGCGGCGGAAAAGCTACAAGAAGTAGCTACTTTGGTGGATATGAGGTTTGGCCCCGGAACGTGGAAGGGGATTGTCGCTGAAAGAGCTAAACGTATACAGGAAGCTAAAGAGGCAGCGGCGGCTGAACGTAGGAGAAAGCTACAGGAAGCTAAAGAATTTGAAGAAATGATGAAGCAGATAGTTCTTGTGACCGGCGTTGTAGTTATGGCTGTTGGTTTATTCGTTTATTTGTTCGCAGTTGTTTTGTAGGTATGGACCAGATATGGCAGTACGAAAGACTAAAAAGGGAGCGGCCCTCAAGCGGTGGTTCAAGGAAGAGTGGAAGGATGTTCGCACGGGGAAGGCGTGTGGGCGTAGCGAAGGAGAAAAACGGGGTACTCCATATTGCCGCCCCTCCAAGCGCGTATCTTCTAAGACCCCTAAAACATCCAAAGAAATGACAGCCGCTGAAAAACGTAGTAGAATATCGCAAAAGAAACGCCTTGGTCAGCCGGCAGGAAAACCAAGACGAGTCAAAGCTTTAAATAAGAAAGGCTAAATAAATGGCAACCTCGGGTTCAAGAGACTTTGATTTAGATGTAGCGGACATTATCGAAGAGGCATATGAGCGTTGCGGACTAGAGGTTCGCACAGGCTATGACTCTAAAACAGCGCGTCGTTCTTTAAATCTGATGTTTGCTGACTGGGCAAACCGAGGGTTAAATCTTTGGACAGTAAAGCAAGGCACACAAGCTTTAACGCAGGGTACAGCTACATATACCTTTACTGCGGATTATGCTGATTTACTAGAGGTAGTAGTTCGTAGAAATGGCATAGATTATGAGCTAGATAGAATGTCTCGTGGTGACTATCTTACCCTGCCCAATAAAGCCACGGAAGGCAGACCAAGTCAGTATTATTTTAACCGTCAAATTAGTCCTGAGATTACTTTATGGGCAACTCCGGACAACTCTACTGACACTCTTGTGTATTACTATGTGCAGCGCATGGATGACGCTGACACAATGATAAACACAACTGATGCTCCCTTTCGTTTTCTCCCGTGCATTGTGGCAGGTTTAGCCTACTACATCGCTATGAAAAGGGCGCCGGATAGGGTTCAATTGTTAAAAGCTGTGTATGAAGAAGAATTCAAACGGGCGGCAGATGAGGATTCAGACAGAGTTCCATTAAAACTACAGCCCAGTATTTCTTACCTTAGAGTTGTTTAATGGCTAGATACGCTTCCGGAAAGAAGGCATGGGGGTACTCGGATCGTTCCGGGTTCCGATATCGATTGTCCGAAATGATGACTGAGTGGACTGGTGCAAAGGTGGGACCTGATGAGTATGAAGCAAAGCATCCTCAGCTTGAACCAATAAAGCCCGGCCCAGATCCTCAAGCTTTGTATAAGCCGCGCCCAGATCAGCGTACAGAAGTACCTGTCGAAAACTTATTATCTATAAATCCTTTTTCCACAGGAGCACAGGGCTCTTCTGTTATAACAGTTATAGAAATGGATCATGGCAGAACCACGGGAGATGTTGTAAGGTTTCGAGATACTGTCGGCTTTGACGGGATAACTCAAGCTATGCTGGAGCTTTCCACAGGGTATACAATAACTGTAATAGATGTTAATACATATACAATAACTGTAGCTGGCACAGCTACCACAGGAAATCAACGTGGCGGCGGTAGTGTGTCTACAGCAGGGCCAGTAACGTTGGGGGTATAAATGGCCTTTACATACACAACACTGACGCAAGCGATACAAGACTATACTCAAAACGATGAAGCAACTTTCGTGGCGAATATAGATAATTTTATTCAAGCAGCAGAAGAACGTATTTTAAAACAAATCGACTTAGAGTATTTTCGCTCTAACGCCTCTGGCGTAATGACCGCGAACAATAAGTATCTACAAATACCCTCAGACTACTTGTCCTCGTTTTCCTTGTCGTTTACAAACGCGTCAGGAGAACAGGTTTTTCTTTTGCAGAAAGACGTGAACTTTGTTCAAGACTTTAACCCTGATCCAACGGTCACGGGTGAGCCTAGATTCTACGCTGAATTTGATATTGGAAACTTTATTTTAGGGCCCACTCCTAATTCTAACTATGCTGTAGAATTGCATTACTTCTATCGCCCACAGTCAATAACAGCAGCAGCAACTGGAACGACTTGGCTTGGTGATAACGCGCCTAACACCCTTCTGTACGGCTCTTTGCTGGAGGCATATACATTTATGAAGGGAGAGCCTGATATGCTTCAATTGTATAACACTCGTCTTCAAGAGTCTTTGCAGGGGCTTGCAAAATATGCGATCACTATGGAAAATAACGATGCGTACAGACAGGGGCTTGTTATAAGACCACCACAGCCGTAAGTAAAAGGAGAAGGGGCAATATGAAAAAAGTGTGTATGGATGTGTATCTTTCATCCAAAAAAACGATGTCACAAGATATCGATGAAGTGCCGTGGGTAGAAGAGTTTTTACCTACTGAAATGAAAAAGGAAAGACCAGATTGGTTTAGTAAGGTAAAGGGCGATCATACAATAAAGCAGTGTCCGTCTTTTATTAATATACTTAACCACGGTTTTGTGGTGAAAAATCCCGCCGACGTAGTTGTTACGAATGTTAATGGGAAAGCCTCGATTAATAGCTATATGAACGTTGAGTTGGGAAAACACATACTGCCTCACGGAGAGAAGCAGTTTGGGAGTGCGTACCCTTTTGAAGACGGTTTTGTAAAAGGCTCTGTTAAGTTTGAAAATCCTTTTATGTCCCGTGTTAACAGAAACATCTCCTTACTTATTCTGCCTTGCTGGTGGCATAAAAACTACAAAGATATAAGAGCTTTTCATGGCCTTATAAATTTGTCCCCCAGCCTTGATGTCTCACTCAACATAAACACAGCAATCAGGGCTCCAGCCAAAGGGGAAGAAATAATTATTCGAGCAGGAGATCCACTAGCTCACCTTTTTCTTGTCGACATACCTAGTGCAAAAATAAGTCATAAACAGGAACTTGCAAAAACGAGCCAAGCCAAAAGGTCTGTTGCACTTCCAGACCTTATAACGATGCGCTATAAATCCACCTCTTTTGTTGACAGAGTAAAAAGTTATTTTTTAGGAGGCAGTCATGGATAAAGCTCTTGAGGGGAAAGAGGTAGCGATTATTGGCCTCGGTGGATCTTACGCCGACTATGTAATTGCTAGAATAAACTCTAAAAAATTTGATGAGGTCTGGGGCATAAACAGCATTGGGGCGATCATTCATGTAGACAGAACTTTTATGATGGATCCGGCAGGCCGTTTTTTAGATGATGTAAAAGCAGGAACTCAGACCGGTGTTGCAAGAGAATTTCTGTTAGAAACCCCCAACAAAGGTCCCATATACTCATGCTGCCTAGATAAGCGTGTGCCAGAAATTATTGAGTATCCTTTAGCAGAAGTTATTCGAGAGCTTGGTTATGCGTATTTCAATAACACAGTAGCTTATTCAATCGCTTACGCTATCGCCAACAAGGTAAAAAAGATACACCTGTTTGGTATAGATTTTAGCTACAAACAGAATGTAAACTTCGCGGAAGCTGGTAGAGCTTGCTGTGAGTTTTGGTGCGCTATCGCTTTGTCCAAAGGCATTATTGTCGAAACAGCTAAAAGATCTGGATTTTTAGACACAAATGTTCCTGCGCATGAAAAGCTGTATGGATACCACAGATTAGAAGACCCTTTGGTTCAATACATAGAAGGGGGTAACTTGGTTGTTGTAAGAAAATCAGAGTACGAGGGACACGAAGAACCGGAGGAATCAGCGCCGGAGCCATTAGATGGAAAAAACCCGGTTGTCTTAGGGCTTCATGACATAGAAGGTGTTACTTATGTAGCAGAAAAGGAGCTATAATGTTTACAGTTGATATTGGGGCGTCTTTGGGAAGTATTAACGTGGCTACATCTGACAATGGTGGGCTTTCTTCCGACCAGCTTGCTGAAATGGCTCGTAGAAAAATTGTGTATGTTTCAGAGGATGCCCCTCCAGCAATTAAGGAGCAGGCTCAGGTTTTTGCCGACAAGGTAGAAAATGTTGTAAGAACGTACATTGACTTGGCTAAACGGGAAGAACGTGCTAGTATTTGTCAGACATTGCGTAATGCTGGTCATGCAGACATTGCTGAATATATTAGGAGACTTTGATGGCGATTACTCAAGCAATGTGTACCTCTTTTAAATCGCAGCTTTTAACAGGTACACACGATTTTACAAACGGTACAGGCAACGTTTTTAAGCTTGCCCTATTCGCCATCAGTGGTGGCGGTAAAGGTTCAACAACAGCGACCCTTGGTGCAACAACAACAGCTTTTTCTACTACGGGTGAGATTGCCTCTAGTGGATCTTACACCACCGGCGGCGGCACACTAACAAATGTGACACCGACAACAAGTGGTACAACAGCTTTCACAGACTTTGCTGATCTAAGCTTTACAACAGCTACAATTACGGCTCGTGGCGCTTTAATCTACAATTCATCTGCCACGAATGCATCTGTTGCTGTTTTAGACTTTGGCGCTGATAAGACATCAACGACAGGGACGTTCACTATTCAGTTTCCAGTTGCGGACGCTTCAAACGCTATTATCCGTATTGCTTAAATAACGGAGCGTACCAATGGCCCTTGTGCTTGCTGATAGAATAAAAGAAACCACTGCTACAACAGGCACTGGAACCCTTACGCTTACAGGAGCGCAAGCTGGTTTTCAGTCGTTTGCTGCTGTGGGTGATGGTAACACAACGTACTATGCGATACAGCACACTGTACTGAATGAGTATGAAGTTGGAATAGGTACATACACCTCTTCTGGCACTACTCTATCTCGAGACACAGTGCTATCTTCATCTAACTCAAACAACTTGGTGAACTTTTCAGCGGGTGTGAAAGTTGCTTTTGTAACCGTTCCATTTGCAGCAACCGTGTATGCGGATTCGTCCAATAATATTTCGGTCAGCGGGAAAATCACAGTATCGTCCGGGCCTACTGCGGCTCTCGATGTTGCAACAAAAGGTTATGTTGACACAGCCACAGCAGCAGCTATTCATATTCATCCTCCGGTACGGGTTGAAGAAGAAAACAATCTTAACGCAACTTATAACAATGGAACTGCTGGCGTTGGCGCTACCCTAACAAACGCAGGGGCACAAGCAGCCCTTGTCATTGATGGTATTACACTTAATGCAAGTGACCGTGTTTTAGTCTACAACCAAACAGATCAAACTCAAAACGGTGTCTATGTTGTTACAGACACTGGTTCTGTATCTACTAATTGGGTTCTTACTCGCTCTTCAGACACCAACACTTCGGGCGACAATGATGCTACTGCGTTAGATCAGGGTTCTTACTTTTATGTTCAAGAGGGAACCGCAGGTGCAGGTGAGTCCTATGTCTGCAACGTGTCCGGGCCTATTACATTTGGTACAACGAACATCACGTTTGCACAGTTTTCAGCAACACCAGAGTTTACTGGTGGCACAAACATTGACGTAACTGGTCAGACTATTTCTCTTACAGGAACAGTTGACGAGACCAACGGCGGTACCGGTAATAATGCATATACTCTTGGTGATGTGCTTTATTCTTCTGCCGCCAATACTTTGGCGAAACTAGCCGGAAATACAACAACAACCGGAAAGTATTTAAAACAAACAGGTGATGGTGCAAACTCTGCTGCTCCTGTTTGGGACGAAATAAATCTTGGTACAGACACGGCTGGCGATTTTATCGCAACGGGCGCAGTTAGCGGCGTTGGTCTTTCTGGCTCTGCTTCTGGAGAAGGTTCTACCTTTACTGTCACATCAAACGCCACAAATGCAAACACCGCAAGCACCATTGTTGCTCGTGATGCTTCTGGAGACTTTTCTGCCGGAACAATAACAGCGGCTATTAACGGTAATGCTGGGACAGCTACAGCATGGCAGACAGCACGAGATCTAACGCTATCTGGAGATGTGACCGGCTCTGCGACAGGTATAGATGGATCAGGAAATATCTCAGTAACCACGACTATCGCAGCCAATTCTGTGGCTCTTGGAACGGATACTACTGGAAACTATGTTAGCTCATTGGTAGCTGGTGCTCTTATAGATTTGCAGAACAACACGGGCGAAGGTGCAACTCCGACCGTTGATGTCGATTTATCCGAACTAGCAACATCCACTACGGATGCGGATGGGGATTTCTTTGCTGTAATCGATGCGTCCAATGTTCAGCGAAAGTTAACAAAGGCAAATATTAACCTTTCTGGATTTAATAACGACTCTGGATTTTCAACAACCAATGGCACAGTAACATCTGTGTCGGGTGGAAACGGGCTTACTGGTACTGTAACAACCAGTGGATCTCTTGCTGTAGGTGCAGGCACCGGGGTTACTGTAAACGCTAATGATGTCGCAATTGGTCAGGATGTTGCTACTTCAGCTAATGTTCAATTTAACAGCATAGGTGTAAACACCGCTGGCTCGGGCACCGCTGGTCAAATTAGAGCCACTAGCGACATAGTATCAAATTACTCAGATATTCGCTTGAAGACTATTGAGTCTCCCATTCCGGATGCTTTGGAAAAAATTAAAGCTATTGGCGGTTACTATTATACTGAAAACCAGAAAGCTAAAGAACTTGGGTATGACGACGATAAAAGACAGGTTGGTGTTATAGCTCAAGAGATTAAGGCAATAATGCCTGAAGTGGTTAAGCCAGCGCCTATTGATGAAAAATACTTGACTGTTCAGTATGAAAAACTGGTTCCTCTTTTGATTCAAGCAATCAAAGAATTAGAGGCTCGTGTAGCAGAACTGGAGGCATAATATGTCTTTAGGTTACGCCGCTATTGCAGAAGCAACCATAGCTGGTGACTCTGGTGGGGGAATTGCTGTAGCAAGTGTGTCGGGGTTTTCTCCTTCGCTCACACTAGGAACCCCAGTTATATCTGCTGGTGCAGTAGCGGTAGCTACGGGTGTTAATGCAACCGCCTCTGTAGGAAACGTAACTGCCGCAGCACAATTCATCGCTATTGTAAGCGGCTTAGAGGCTGTTGCAAGTCTAGACGCTGACTTTAAAGTAGATGCTGGCACATCCGCAACTCTAGCAGGTCAAAGCGCTACAACGCAGCTAGGATCCGTGAGCATCGACGGTGGTGTTACGGCTGCTGTTTCTGGGGTTAGTGCTACTAACTCCGCAGGAACTATAAATGCTATAGGCGACGCAGATTTAAACCTTTCTGGTCTTCTAGCTACAGCAAGCGTTGGTACGCCAACAGTTATTCCAAGTATTACAGCTATTGTCTCTGGAGTACAGGCGACCCCAGCCACAGGAACTGTTGCCATAGATGCGGGTGCTGTAGTAGTATGTTCCGGTGTTAGCGCTACTGGACAAATAGGGCAAGCCAACGTATGGGGTAAAATTATACCTAATCAGGTAGCTAACTGGGCTAACATAGCGGCATAAGGTGAAGTAAATGGCGTCTACATATACAGATACTACAGGCATAGAAAAACCCGGTACTGGAGAGCAAGCTGGTACTTGGGGAGCTACGACCAATAAAAACTTTGATATTATCGACAGAGCCTTGAATGGTGTTGGTTCTATTTCTTTGTTTGGAACCACACACAACCTAACAACCTCAGACGGAACTGTGTCTGACGGTCAGTATAAGTTGCTGTTACTCGGAGGCTCTCCTTCCGGCACTAATACAATTACTATTTTACCCAATGATCAGGATAAAATTTATCTTGTCCATAATGCTTCTGGTGAAGATGCTATCTTTACTCAAGGCAGCGGAACAAATGCAACAGTTCCTAATGGTTTTACCTCTATTATTTATGCCAACGGTACTGGCGCCGGCTCTTCTGTTGTTGATTTTTCAAGACTGCTTAATCTGCCCACATTTCTAAATAATATTGTTGAGGATTTAACTCCGCAGCTTGGAGGAAATTTAGATGTTAATGGGCAGGAAATTGTTTCCGCAAGCAACGGAAACGTGGTATTAAATCCAAATGGAACAGGGGAAATTCAGCTTCAAGCCACTACAACTTTTGCAGGTAACGCTGTTCCCGATACAGATGGAATAAGAGACTTAGGTACAACATCGGTGCGTTATGCAAACGTATTTGCTGATAATTTTACCTCTGGAGACATGATCTTAGATAACACAGGTAGATCATATAAAAACTCTATTGACGGTACTCAGGGGCGCTGGCGTATTCAAGAGGGTGAAAAAAATCTATACATTTTAAACGAGTTAACAGGGAAAAAATATAAGTTTTCACTAGAGGAGATTTAGTAGTGAAGGGGAATTATCAGGACTATATCGGCATCTACGATAACGTAGTAGATGAGTTTACATGTAAGAAGCTTATAGATGTGTTTGAACAAATAGCTGAAGGAACGTCCAACATTCATCACGGAAAAAGTCAGTTTGGAAATTCTTTAAAAAGAAAAGACTACGCTTTGTATTTTGACCGGGTTTCTTATGCAGAGTCTAAGTTTATTCATGAAAGGGTTGGGGAGTGTATGGAAGAATATATTTCTGTACATCAAGGACTACAGGATTTTAAACTAGCGTCGTGGGAATGTAAGGTTCAAAAAACAGAGCATGGAGGTGGTTTTCATGTGTGGCATTCTGAACACGGTGGGGCTAGAGAGTCTTCTCGCAGGGTTGCGGTCTGGACTCTTTATTTGTCAACTCACGAAGGTTCAGGAGAAACTGAATTTTTACAACAGGGGTTAAAAGTACCACCGAAATCTGGTAGAGTGGTTATATTCCCGGCGTCGTTTACTCATGTGCATAGGGGAAACCCTCCATATGGAGAAAACCCTAAGTATATGGCTACCGGATGGTTTGAGCATTTGGATCATGAAATGATCCAAACAGTTTTGGAAAAAGAGAGAAATGAAAAGACTAGCTAAAATTGAAAACGGCGTTGTTGAAAATGTCGTAGTGACCGACGAGGACATGGGTGAGGGGTATGTTGAAATAACATCCTCAACCGGGGAATGTTCTGACGGAGACTCTTATGACCCAGCCACCCAGCAGTTTATTGTCGCAGAAGTACCTGCGGAAGTAATTGCAGAAGCAGCAAAAGCAAAAATAGCTGAATCGGACTGGGCAATGCTACCTGATATTGGGCTAACAACTGCCTGTATTTCTAATTTTACAATCTATAGACAGGCTCTTAGAAATCTTATAAAAAATCCAGTTGATGGTGCAACACTGCCAACTAAACCAGAAGTGGAATACATCTAATGGCTTATCTTATTGGGAACACAACTGTTATCTCGAATAACGCCGCGCTAGGTTCCATCGACGGAAACGCACTTAATCTAAGCAACAACCCTAACCTAACCGCTGGTGGTGCAAGCGCAACATTAAAAACTAGCACTACAAACACTGCTGTTGTTGGTTCTACCTACGCGATTGTTGTTAGCTCGGGTGGTGGTGGCGGAGGCTCTACCTATAATGAAGTTGCCGCGGGTACAACTAGCCTGACAAGTTTGAGTTTTCATGATGTTAGCGGCGGCGGTAATGCAACATTTACTATTGGAGCAGCCGGAACAGGGGGATATCAGTCGCCATTTTCTAATAACAATATTAAAGGGTTTAGTGGCGGAGCAACAGATTTTACTTACAACGGCACAGAGTACGGAAATCCATACGCATCTGGCGGTTCAAGAGGGTATGACGTCTACGTTTCGTCCTATAATCGTACTGGTTATAGTACAATACACGCTGGCGGTGGTAGTGGCGGCACCGGCGGTGCCGGTTTGTTACGGGTTACTGGAAATTCAGGCTTTTTACACCCGTATGGCGCGGGAGGCAATGCGGGAGGCTACAATGTCACACAAGCCGGCTCCGGCGGTGCAGGAGCAATATTTATGCTGGGTTTCTAAATGTTTTTATTACCTAAGTTTTCTGTTAGAGAAAACGGAAAACAAGTTGAGACTTGGCATGAATCGGTCGGGGATGTTTTCTCCTACTTAAACAAAATAGAGCCAGAGGTTGGCTTTTTTGCTAAGACTCAAATTTCTATAAATGAAGCCTTAGAAGAAGCCGCTCGACAGCCTCATGATATACACTATCAGGGGCGTTGGGAGGATGCCTTTTTGTATCAAGGATATGAAAACGGTAAGTATAAATTCTTAACTGGATTGTTTTTGCAAAACATACAGGAGATTGGATTTACTTATTCATCAAGTGTTCATCTTCCAGAGTTTAAAAATGACAAACTTGGAAAAAACTGGATAGTAGTAAATCTTCATTACAGAAATGAGCCTTGTGTTCCAGACACAGATGTGGCTGGAAACAAAGTCATTGTAGGGGTGACTGAACCAAGACTTTACCTACCGGACATTGTTTGTAGAGTTTTAGATCTTGAGTTTGGTTATGATCAAGAGAGGAACCGGTACAAATGAACCGAAGTATAGTTATCGTAAAAGATGCGTTTGACTCAAGTTTTTGCGAAAAAGTTTTTGAACGGGCTACAAATCTATCACCAGCTAAAATATATGTAGGAGACACAAGCGGTTCGTCAATTGAAGAATACGATGATGCTGAGAAGCCTGATATGCGACGCAGTGAAACTCAGATTTTTTCAAGTATAGTCGAACACAAAGACATCTTCCTGCCAGTTATTGACCTAGTTTATAACGTAAATAAAGAGCATTACGGATTTGATTTAGTACAGCCTGAGCTTCTGCAATACACTCAATACGGCGCGCATAATCAGGGAATGTTTTCTCCTCATCAAGACAATATAAATTACGACATAACAGCAAGCCACACCAGAAAACTGTCTATGTCAGTGCAGTTAAGTGATGGAAATAGCTATGAAGGTGGTGATCTTGTTTTCCCGGAAAACGATGAGCTAGATCCAGCCTTACTGAGGGATAAAGGCACAGCTATATTTTTTCCCTCATATGTAGTGCACGGAGTTAACCCCGTAACTTCTGGTGTTCGGCATAGCTTGGTTAGCTGGTTTATCGGACCGCCTTTTAAGTAGACATTGCTTTGATTTTAGGGTCGTTTGAGTTAATATCCTTATACAAGGTGAGGTAGTACATATGGCCCTAACTAAATTACTGTTTAAACCCGGTATCAACAGAGAAACCACTTCTTATGCAAACGAAGGTGGGTGGTTCGACTGCGACAAAATTCGGTTTCATCAGGGATTCCCAGAAAAAATTGGTGGGTGGTCTAAGTATTCTACTTCATCTTTTCTTGGCACAGCAAGAAGGCTACATAACTGGCAGTCTAATGATGGCTCTGACTACCTTGGAATAGGTACGAACTTAAAGTATTACATTGAGCAGGGCGGTGCATTTAGTGATATAACCCCCATACGGCGGACAGGGGTTGCCGGTACTGTAACCTTTTCTGCTACTGACGGCTCTTCCTTAATTACAGTTACTGACAACGGACACGGTGCCACTGCTGGATCTTTCGTAACTTTTTCGAATGCTGAAGATCTCGGTGGAAATATTGGCTCTGGCGTTCTCAATCAAGAGTTTCAAATTTCTCGAGTTATAAACGCAAATAACTACGAAATAGATGTGTCTCCATTTGTTGCCAATTCTTCAGACACAGGTGTCGGTGGATCTGGTGTAAAGACTGCTACTCTGGCGGGTACAGGTGTGGCGGGTACAGGTGTCGGTACAACCTCTGTTGTGACTGGAGGTACAGGTGTTGCCTCAGCCAGCTTTGCGTCTCCAAGCAGCGACGGCGTTGGCAACCTAACTTTTTCGGGAGTATCCACGGGGACTGCTACTTTTACCACTATTAC
>Ga0208644_1001049_pt1 | contig 23889 bp, 42 predicted proteins | sample VirMetDEL_Nov_18_FD_184517 | JGI IMG/M metagenome (GOLD analysis project Ga0208644, IMG submission 184517) | Aqueous microbial communities from the Delaware River and Bay under freshwater to marine salinity gradient to study organic matter... | ecosystem: Environmental > Aquatic > Marine >...
TCGATCATGGAAGGGCCGTCATAGATTACGTAACCAGATACGATCATGCTGATATCCTTTCGAAACGTGGGGTGCCGTCACAGCACCCCATTACAATCGCTGAATGTTAAGCCGGTGTCAACCCCTTATTTTTCTCGGCCTCATCCCAAACATTTCTCGGCATCGACCGTATGCGGCTCCGCCCTGCACAGTGATGCTCCCTCCAGCGTGGCGTCTTGCCCGTCACCTCCACATAACGGGCCATAAATCGCCCCAAGTCGCAATCCTCCTCCAGATAGAGGCAATCCGGCCCCACATAGCTATAGCCGCTGAAATCCCACGGCCTCATGTCCAGTGCGTCCAGCACCTTCGCGGGCACCTTGCACCAGCCATGCCCTGCGTCACTGTATACGTCGAAAACTTCCTGCATCATGCGTCTCCCACGATTTCGGCATACGTCTCGGCAATCTCAGCGTCCGATAGGCCTCGAAGGTTAGCCGTCACCTGTTCCGTGAACACGAACCGCAGGTCATCCTCCGTCGCGCCTTCGTATGCGTCTGCCGCAATGGCTTCGATCATCTCATCAATCGTCATCATGCTTCCCTTTCCACCCGATAGAAACAATACCCGTCGTCCTTCACGCTCCGCGTCATGGAATATTCGACACGGTCCTCGTCGTGCTCGTGCATTACGTGCACCAGCTTCTCCGCTGCCTCAGCGTGCGCGTCCTCCACGCTCAGCTCGTGCGGATACGGGATCGTCACGCTCCGCGCGCCGTTCGTCGCCCTGATGCGGCCGCCTTTCGTATCCGTCGGGCCTATGTATCGCGTCCTAATCATGCCGATATCTCCGCTTCCGTTACAATGTCCTCAATATCCAGCCCCAAATGCAGGGCCTCACGATAACTCAAATCGCGCTCGTCGTTCAGTTCATAGACGGCGAATGGCTTCACGAATTGCCCGTCAGGCAACACCCATCCACGCCCATGCGTCCCGTCCATCGACGCGCTGCCATCAGGCAACGTCAGCGTCACCTGCAACGTCATATTCACGATCATATAAACCTCCGGTTCAATACAAATCCCAAGTGTCGTCCGCGTCCATGCGCTCCAGACGCATCTCCGCCCGCCACCGTGTGCAATGGTCATCATAGGCGTCGACCAGCTCGCGCTCATCCACGCCATACTCGCGGGCGATCCTCTCCGCTGCAATCCAGACGTCGAATTCAATGCCCTGCTCTTCGCAGTATTCCTCACGCGCCACCAGCGCTCCAAATGCGGTATCAATTCTGCTCATTACAGCCACCCCTCAACCCGTGAAACGATCTCCGTGATCACCTTATCGGTCTCACTGCCAGCCTCAATCACGCACCGGCCGTCGTCCCTGATGCCGTTATAAATTGCACCCAAAACGAGCCACATCAGTCTGGCTTCGTTCGCGATCAATGCGTCGCGGGCTTGCTGAACCTCCAATACGGGGCTCAATGGACTCAATTTCGATGTCATCATCATGCACCTTTCATGTTAAGCAGTCGTCATCATTACAATGCGTCAACATTGACCCACTGTCAACAATGTTTATCCAGCGTCAACAAAATGACGCCAGCTAATCAAAACTGTAACAAATGTAACAGCGTGTAACATCAAATGTTACGCTCTCAGCCGCAGTTTTCCGCCGTTGTAACAAATGTAACGGTTTTTCCGGAAATACAGCCCTATAGGGATAGATACCCCCCTATTGACACAGTGTCATGTAGGGTAATCTATATATATATATATAAATATAAGTATTTAGTTACATACTACAGAAAGTGGCGGATTTCTGCGGCTCAGAGCGTAACAGGCGAATGTTACACTTGTTACACCCTATGCAGAAGTCGGCGGTTTTCTGCGGTCTGCGGGGTGTAACGTGCATTGTTACACCCTCGCGACCCCTAAAATTCATGCCATATCGGCGTTATTGACCATTGCCGAGCCAGTCAGGACGGCGTCGTATGGGTCGGACGTGTAGTAGGCGATGGCCTCCTCGCGCTCAGGGCTCAGGTTGGGTAGCGTCACCCGATACTCACCCCACTCGGCGCTGTAACGGGCCTTGCAGCCGAGCGCCTTCAAACCCTTCAGGGTTTCTTTCTGCGTCATGCGTCAATCCTCCAATGGTTGATGATAATATCCCTCAGGCCGCTCAGGCATGACGACGCGGACCTTGCGCGCCTCAAGGCCGTGGGCATAGCCTTCTAGGCTATCTGCGTCCTCAGCAGGGCAGGGCTGGCCCCTTAGGGCCGCAAGCACGGCGTCGTTCCATAGGTCCATCGCCACGTCGTCGAAATCGTCGTCCATCACTTCACCTTTTCGATCAGGCCGTCCTTCATCGTGACGTTCGCGAAGAACTCGCGCTTGTGGCCCGTGATATGCGGGCGGTTGCAGCCGGTCAGGAATCCGTTCGGGTCATACTCGGCTCCGAACATAGACGTCTCGGTGAAGCGAAGCTTCTGGCCAACGCAAGCGGCAAGCTCCTTCTTCGAAGGGTAATCGAAAATCAGCATGGCAATCCTTTCAGGATGATGGGGCGGCCGGAACCGCCCCGTTGGGATTAGTTGCGAACAGGCTTGTCGAGCGTCTCGATGGTCATGTGTGCTGGACGCTGCGCCGCATAGTGATCCTCCGGATCCTCCTCGGTGCCATAGACGGCCCGAACCACAGTCGAACCGCTCAGAATTTTCATCACCTTCGCGGCGTCTTCGACGCTGAGGACGTAGCGAGTGTAATCAACATTCAGGATGACGTTCATGATAATGCTCCGCATTAGCGGCAACCGGCCCAATGCCGGTGCCTCCGGAAAGGAACCATCAGGCTCCCTTCGGGAGGCAAGCGGTGTCGTTCCCGCTTTGCCCTAGTCCCTGTCTGTAATCGGAGATTTCGAACACACGTTCCGCTGTTGATATGCCAAGCGCCTCCCGTTCCGTAGGACCACCACGGAACCGTCCATCACAAACCAGCTTAGGCCTACTCTCCCGCTCCTTCCCAAAGGGTGGCGTAAAGATGGTTCCTATCACTAGTGATGGGCCGGAAGTGGCGAATGTGGCCACTATGTTCGAAGCCTCCGGCTTTAGCTTTCTTCGCAGCACCTTCTGATGAGTGCCTATGCTTTGGGTAACCTTGCATTCCATCCCGACGTCACATCGAGGCTTTGCCTTCTACGGGTCTGCGGCCTGTCTCATGTCGTCATGCAGACTGTCTGAGAAGCGAGGTGCTCACCGTTTCGGCCCATTAAGTAGAGCGGAATGTTGACGGCCGGTCAACACCTTTTTTTAACCCGTAGGGTTAGGGGTCCGGATTTCAGCGCTCGGCCCGTTTTTTTCGGCCCGTTTTTTCCCATGTTGCAGTGCAGCATTTGGCCGATTTGCCTCGTCATGACGGGTCATATGACGTGCAAGCGCGCGCGTGCAGGGATGCAAACCCTCCGGTTTGCCGCGCGATCAGGGCTGCGATCACGTCACGGGCGCGTCATGACGCACGCACGCCGGCGGGCCCGCGCGCACCCCCCACGGAGGCACTCGCGCGCGGACGGACGCGATCCACCCCAGTATACACCCCCTCATCCCCGCATTTTTATCTGAAAAAGTTTGACTATAAGAATTATGGGGGTAAGAGTGATGGGGGTGGAGGTGTTTATGACTGATTACGAACTCTTTTCAAAATGGCTTTCCTATGATGAAAAATCTGGAAATCTGACTTGGCGCATGCGGCGCGGGCCTGTCCGGGCTGGACATGTCGTAAAGACTGTTGGCGGCGATGGATATTTCGCTGTTGCATTGTACGGAAAGCAATATCGAGTGCATCGTGTCGCTTGGCTTCTCCATTACGGCAGCTGGCCTGAGGGTGACATTGATCACATAAACGGCGACAAGGTAGACAACCGGATAGAAAACCTTCGCGTCTGCGACGACGAGAGAAACCAGTGGAACGTGGGATCGCGTGGCGGCGTTTCGAAATACAAGGGCGTTGACTGGCACAAGAAGACCGGCCGCTGGCGCGCTCGCATCCGTGTCGGCAAGAGTCGCCGCATTGAGCTTGGCTATTACCGGACGCAGGATGAGGCCGCTGCAGCCTATGACCGCGCAGCTGAGCAGTATCATGAAGATTTTGCCAAGAAAAATCTGAACCTTTCTCAGGAGACCCCCACCCCGGTAAACTGCAGTTGACCCACCCCCTTTGAATTTTGTGTATTTTAAATTTGAAATTTCCGCGTTATGGTTTTGCTGGGTGGCGTTGAAGTCGACAGGTGTCTTTCCCCTCTGTTTGTTGGAACGGCGTCACCCACCGGAGAAAAAACATGTCGGTAAACGACGATGACATTGGGCGCCTGACCGTAGAACCGGCAGACGCAGCAGATATCGATAACGAACCAGACCTCTGGGATCAGGTCGTGATGGATGGCGTGAACGGCGACACGGGCATGACGCCTGACGCTGTATTCGTGCGCGAGTATGTGAAGACTGGTGACGCGATGCTGGCCACGAGCCGTGCTGGGTTGAATGACAGCCGATATACGTTGAGCGTTTTGGCGGAGCATCACTTGCGTCGGCCGGAGATACAGGCGGCGATTGAGATCGCGAAGGAGCTGACGCGGAACGAGCGTCCTTCCGGGATGGAATACACGCGGGATTTGATCATTGAGGATTTGGAGCGGCTGCATCGGGATGCGCGGGATGACGGCATGTATGCGCCGGCTATTAGCGCGAAGAAGGTGCAGGCGCAGTTGCTGGGGTATTTGGACCAGACGGTGAATGTCAGGCATTCGGTTGAGCCGCGCGAGATGACGACGGACGAGCTGAGGCGGAAGATTGCGGAACTGTCGGGGAAGGGCGATGCGGCGTTACCGGCGCCGTATGTGCGACTGGAAGCGGAACCGCAGCGGTCGATAGTCGACGCGGAATTTACGGAGGTGAAGGGTGGCTGAAGCCGACCCCGCGAACCTGAAGGCGCTGATGGAGGAGCTGTTGCGCCGCGAGGAAGCGCAGGAGTCTCTGGCGAAGTACATCGAATACGTATCGGGCATGAAGCCCCCGCCGCACATAGAATTTCTGTGCGAGAAGCTGGAGGCTGTCGCGCGCGGTGAGATTAAGCGCCTGATGATCAGCATGCCCCCGGGCCACGCGAAATCGTTTACCGCATCGCAGCATTTTCCGGCGTGGTATCTCAGCAAATACGGGAAGAAGAACCTGATCTCGGCGACCCACACGCAGGATTTGTCGGACAGTTTCGGCCTGAAGGTGCGCAATATCATTAAATCGGATGAGCACCGCAAAATATTCCCGGATGCGGGCATCAGCACGGATAAGACGGCAGCAGGCGAGTGGATGACGCTCGAAGATGGGTCGTATAAGGCGACCGCAGTGGGGGCATCGGTCACCGGCCGGCGCGGCAACCTGCTGCTGGGGGACGATCTGCTGTCAGGCATCGAGGCGGCGGAGTCGGAGAGCCACCGAAAGAAGCTGTGGTCGTGGTATAACAGCGATTTCTACACGCGGCGCGTCGACGACGACACGGCAATCATCCTGATCGGGACGCGGTGGCACTTGGGTGACCACTTCGGGCGGCTGGATCAGGAGGAAAAGGACGGGACCGGCGAGAAATGGGTGCGGGTTATCCTGCCCGCGCTGGCGCTGGAGAACGATCAGATGGGCCGCGCACCCGGCGAAGCCCTCTGGGAGTCGCAGTTCAGCCGCGAGAACCTCGAAAAGATCAAGAAGCGGTCGTCGACGACGGCGCGCATGTGGTCGTCGCTGTACCAGCAGAACCCGGTCGTGGACTCAGGCGGGATCATCGACGGGACGTGGTTTAAGTGGTGGCGCCAGAACGAGCCGCCGCAGGTGCAGTATGTGCTGCAGGCATGGGACACAGCGCTGACGGCGTCGAAGACCTCGGCGTACAGCGCGTCGACGACGTGGGGCGTGTTCGACGACGAGAATGGAGTGCCGAACCTGATCCTGCTGTCGGCATGGCGCGACCGGGTCGAGTGGCCGATCCTGAGGCGCATGGTGCAGCGCATGGCCATCGATTACAGAGATGATAACTATAACATGCCCATCAAGGCATCGAGGAACCGCAAGCCAGACACAGTGCTGGTCGAGGCGAAGGCGAACGGGCAGATGCTGATATCGGACCTGTCGAAGGCCGGGATCGTGGCAACGCCGTTTAATCCGGACAAACATGGGGATAAGATTGCCCGCGTGCGCCTGATCACCGATCTGATCGAGAATGGCCGCGTGTGGCTGCCAGCAGCGGGCCCGACGTTCGAGTCGCTGCGCAAGTGGGCAGAAGAATTTCACTCGCAGTGCGTGCAGTTCCCGGCATCAGACAGCCGCGACTGGATCGACACGATGACGATGGCATTCCTGCGCATCAAACAATCAGGTTGGGTTGCGAACACCGAAGACCCATATGAAGAGAAGTACGACATACCCGGAGAGCGCGCGGCGTTTTATTGACGCCGTTTATGATGGATGATAGGAGGCAGCATGGCCCGTAAACCGACAAGCACCGCAGACCTATTCCGCGCCCAGTTCGAAGGGATCGGCGGCTCTGACGTCGGTGAGATGGAAGATGGCATCGACATCGAAATTCCTGAGGATGAAGGCGCGCTGGTAGACGGCGCGCTCCTGATGGAGAATGATGACGGTTCCGTCGACGTCGATTTCGACCCGGCCGACGAAGATGCAGGCGATGCCGAAGAGCATTCGGCGAACCTCGCGGAATTCATGACCGACATGGAACTGGCAGGGCTCTCAGAGCAGCTGATGTCCGGTGTCGAGGAAGACAAGCAGAGCCGCTCCGACTGGGAAACCACGATGGAGAAGGGCATCCAGCTCTTGGGCCTGAAGATCGAGGACCGCACCACACCGTTTAACGGTGCGTGTGGTGTGTTCGACCCGCTGATGGCGGAGGCGGTCATTCGGTGGCAGGCAACGGCGCGCGGCGAGATGATGCCAGCGGCTGGGCCTGTGAAAACGCAGGTCATTGGCGTTCCGAATAAGGATCTTGAGGACCAAGCGGAGCGCGTTAAGTCGTGGATGAACCTGTATTTGACGGAGCTTGCTCCCGAATATTACGAAGAGTTCGACCAGATGCTGATGTGGCTGCCGCTGGTGGGCTCGACGTTTAAGAAAATCTACCAAGACCCAGTTCTCGCGCGCCCAGTGGCGCGTTTTGTTTTGCCGTCGAACTTCATCGTGTCCTACGGCACGAGCGATCTGAGCACGTCGCAGCGTTTCTGCAACATCGTGCCGATGACGAAGAAGCAGCTGCGCATGGCGCAGATCAACGGCGTCTATCGCGACTTGGATGTTGGCGATCCGGAGCCATCGGGCAACGGTAGCGATATCGTGCAGTCTGAGGTGAACTCCGTCGAGGGTCTGCAGCCGGGCGCGAGCGGTGCCAACGAATATCAGATTTACGAAGTCTATGCCGACCTCGATCTGAAGGGTTTCGAGAACGAAGACGGCATTCCGCTGCCGTATATCGTGTCGATTGACGAGAACACCCGCAAGATCCTGTCGATCCGCCGCAACTGGAAGGAGGGTGACACCACCTACCAGAAGCGCAATTACTTCGTGCACTACAAGTTCCTGCCCGGCCTCGGTTTCTACGGCTTTGGCTACGCGCATATCCTTGGAAACTCAGCGAAAACTGCCACATCGATCCGCCGTCAGCTGATCGACGCCGGCACGCTGAACAACTTCCCGGGTGGCCTGCGCGTCAAGGGCATGCGGATCGACGACAACAACATCGGCATTGGCCCGACAGAGTTTCGTGAGATCGATACGGGTGGTCTGCCGATCCAGAACGCCATCATGCCGATGCCGTACAAGGAACCGTCGCAGGTTTCCCTTGAGCTTCTGAAGGAAACTTACGAAGGCGCACGCAATCTGGCGAACACGACTGAGATTGCAGTCGGGGAAGGCCGTCAGGATGCGCCGGTTGGCACGACGGTTGCGCTCATGGAAGCCGCGACACGGGTCCAGTCGGCCACGCTGAAGCGCTGCCATAAGTCTCTGGGTCAGGAACTGAAGCTGATCGCCGACCTGTTCGGCGAATATCTGCCGGATGCGCCGTATCCGTTCCCGGTCAAGGGCGGTCAGGCGTCGATCATGCGCGCCGACTTCGTCAACAACATCGACGTGATCCCGGTCAGCGACCCGAATATCTCATCGTCGGCCCAGCGTATGATGCGCGCAGAGGCGTTGCTGCGCTTTGCCACGCAGCAGCCTGATCTGCACGATCTGCACGCGGCATTCCGCCAGATGTATGTGGAAATGGGCATCGAACCGGAAAAGATCGACGCGATCTTGCCGCAGAAAAACGTAGCGCCGCAGCCTCTGGACCCGCTCACGGAGAACCAGAACGCGATTGTCGGGCTGCCGCTGAAGGCTGGCGAGTATCAGGATCACGACGCGCACATCGCGGCACACGCCCCGATTGCACAGGACAATCCAAACCTTCAGGCGCACATCAACGAGCATCTGGCGCTGAAACTGCGCGTTCAGGTGCAGCAGATGATTGGTCAGCCCCTGCCACCGCCGGGCACGCCAATGCCTCCAGAGATGGAGAACCAGCTGGCAATCATGGTCGCGCAGGCCATGCAACAGTTGGCGCCTCAGTATAAGCCGCAGCCTGAACAGCCTGCCACCGACCCACTGGTCGAGGTCGAGGCAATGAAGGTTCAGCAGCGCCAGATCTCCGACGAGCGTGACGCTCAGGTCGAGATGGAGAAGGCGCAGCTACAGTACCGGAGTGACGCGGAGGACCGCGCATCGAAAGAAAAGATTGCAGCAATGAAGCTGGAGTCTGAAGCCCTGCGAACCTTTGGAGGTTAACATGAAGTCCACTGATCTGCGGGCCAAGGCTCGCGCTATTTTCGGTTCAGCAATCGCTGAGCCCATGCCAAACCAGCCGAACGGCGCCAAGGCGCTGCAGCAGCGTGCGAACGCCCGGCCGATCCCGACCTATAAGGTTGGCGGTGCTGTGAAGAAAGCTGACGGCGGTATGATGAAGCCGAAGCTGACGAAGTCTGACGTTAAGATGGGCGACGCGCTCATGCTGACGAAGAAGGGCCGTCAGGTTGTTGAAGCCCAGAAGCGCATGGACGCTCGTAAAGAAGACCAGATGGCGAAAAAGCGCGCTATGGCTGACCGTCTCTTGGGCGTTGGCAACATGAAAGATGGCGGTAAAACTGGCTGCTATAAGAAGGGCGGCAAAGCCAAGGACGGCCTCGCTGTCATGATCGCCATCGGCAAGCCGATGAAGGGCATGAAGAAGCCTGTGAAGAAGGCCTTGGGCGGCGGGATGGACGCTAAGCTTAGCAGGGCCATTGGAAATGCAAAGGCTGATATGGCCCGCCAAGCTGCGACGCCTCGGGTTGATCCGACGAAGATGCCAGCAGGTCGTGGCAGCATGTTGGGTAATCTTATGGGTCGCTCGGCTGCCGCTAAGATGGGCTCTCCCGTTAAGCGCGCCGTCGGTGGGGCCGGCAAAACCCGCAAGGGCATGTGCTAATGAACAAGCGCGGCTGCTCGGTCAAAGCCTATGGCGACATGATCAAGAAGGCTGCTGGCGGCAAAGTTCAGACCTCTGCTGACACAGCCCGCAAGCTTGCCACTGAAATGGGCGGCATGGCCTGTGGGGGTAAGCCTGTGAAGAAAGCCAAGGGCGGCGCAGGCAAGGTCCGCAAGGGCATGATGTCGCCGACCGGCAAGATGCTTCAACCAATCAAGCCGAAGAAGGGTCTCGGCCTGATGTAATTGAATACCCGAAGGGGGTCCGGGAAATGACCCCCACATAACCGGAGACACATATGAGCGCAGAAGAACTGCGGAACAGAGTGGCCAGCAAACTCGGCGAAGCCCGGGACACGGCTGCAGCATATTCCCTAAACGCCAGATTTAGGCCGTCCACCTATGGGGAGAAGTACATCCCTGCGGTGACGGCTGAAGAGATTGCCCTTCAGGTTCTGGAGGGTAACGCGATGACTCGCGCGTACACGCTCGCATTGGAGATCGTGAACGAGTCGTATCGTCAGATGTTCCAGCCTGACGATGACAAAAAACCGGAGCAAGAGAAGAAGGAAATGTACTGATGTCGATGAGTTTCATTGAAGAGCACGAAGAGGGCGATGCGCGCGATTTCATCAACAACCTCTTCATGGAGATTACGGAGCAAGAGTTCGATATGAAGCCCGCCGGCTACATGATCGCAGTCAAGCTCTATACCCGTGAGATGGTCACCGAAGGCGGCATCATCATCCCGGACGTCGTGCTGTCTGAGGATAAGTATCAGTCGTGCTCAGCGCTTGTGTGCGCGATGGGCCCTGAGGCTTACCAAGGCGAGAAGTTCGAACGGTCTGGTCCTTGGTGCAAGGTCGGCGATTGGGTCATGATCCCGCGCTACGAGGCTGTTGCTGTGTCGTATCGCGGCGTGGCGCTCGGCCTGATCCCTGACGACCGCATCATGGCCGTGATCAAGGATCCGCGTGACGTTGAGTCGGTCAAGAACGCCGACAGGTTTTGATGGAGGCATAGATGGATACGGAAAACGAAAGCCAAGAGCTACCGATGTTCGAGGACGGCCCCACTGAGGACGTCGAAATCGAAATCACGGAAGACGATCTTGGTGAGAACCTAGACGACTTTGAAGAGCCTGAGCAGGAAGAAGAGCCTGAGCAGGAGTCTGAAGAAGGTGAGCCTGAAGCTGATGAGGCTGAAGAGGAAGAGGAAGAAGAGGTAAAGCCGAAGCGCCGCCGATCTTCCGAAAACCGCATTGCCGAGCTGGCCCGGCGCGCAGCTGAGGCTGAACGTCGCGCGCAGGAAGCTGAAGCCCGCGTTGCTCAGGAAGCTGATCTTCGCCAGCAGTCTGACGTTGCGATGATGACGCATTACGAGCAGCGCCTCAAGATGTCTGCGGACACCGTCAAGGCGCAGCTGCAGGATGCCATCTCGATTGGTGACACTGAGCAGCAGGTCGAGCTTCAGTCGAAGCTGTACCAGCTTCAGTCGGAGCTTTCGGGAGTCGACGGATGGAAACAGCAGCAGGCAGCGGTACAGCAGAAGGCAGCTCAGCAGCCGAAGGTTGAAGAGCCGAAGCAGAATGAGCAGCGTCAGGTTTCTCTGGAGCCACGCACTGCCCAGTGGATCCAACGCAACACATGGTTCCAGCCGCAGTCACCTGAGTTCGATCCTGAGATGCATGAAGAGGCAACGCTCTATGCCAAGCGGATTGAGCGGCGCCTGCGTGCCGACGGTCGCGAAGACGAGATCGGCAGCGCCGATTACTTCAAGCAGATCGATCAGCATATCCGCACAGAATTTGCGGATGCATTCGATGATGTAAAACCAGTGAAGAAGGCAGCCCCACCCATGCGTCGTGATGGTAATGTTGCGGCAGTCAACCGGACGGCGCCGGATGGCTCCTCTGTAAAATCAAAGGTCGTGCGCCTGTCCGCAGACCAGCGCCGGATCGCGCACAACATGGCCGACAGCGGCGCGTACAAGAAGCCGAATGGCCAGAGAATGACCCATGCTGAGGCGGAAAAATACCACGCCTCGTTCATCCTGAAGCAGAATAGGAAGTAATTTATATGGCACGCACATCACGCACAGCCGAGTCGCGCGGCGCAGAAACCCGTCAGTCTGACATGCGCCAGCAGCCAGAGACGCACTATCAGTCGAAGCTCCACATCCCGAAGAACAAGATCCCTGCTGGGATGGTGTATTCGTGGGTGCGCGAGTCGACGCTGAACGAGCCTGATCCCGACAACATGACCGACCGCATGATCAAGGGCTGGCAGCCTGTCCCGGCTATTCGCCACCCTGAGATGGTCCCTCCTCCTCTTCCCGGCTACGAAGGCATGGAAATCTCCGTGATCCGTCGCGGCGGCCTGATCCTTTGCGAGAAGCACGAGGAAGACGTGAAGTGGGCCCGCCAGCAGCGCGACGTCGAGAACTTGGAAATGCTCCAAGACGTTGCATGGACCGGTCAGGCCGACCCCAATCTGCCCCGCATTGACGAGAGCAGCGTCGGCTTCGAGCGCGTTACGTCCTTCAAGGATTAACCTCCGGTCGCGGCGGGAGTCACCGCCTGCCGCGCCCAACTGCCCCGCTCAGCAAGTCTGGGCGGGGGCTTTTTATTCATACGTTGACAGTGCAGCGCAGACACTGTAATTTCTGCGTCAATCGACTCAGGTCACGTATCCTGAACAACCTCGATGGTGGTCACGTACCCACTCCCTCGGCGGGCAGCCGGATCGACGCCACGTTACGTATCGTGGTCCTTGGCAAGGTAATGCTACCCACCTTATTCTAGCATGGAGATTTCGTATGTCTTACGGAACAAATGCGCCGAACGGTTTTCAGCCCGTCAAGAAGCTTGACGGCTCGGCATGGACCGGCGCGACGAATCCTTATCAGATTACCAGCACCTACGCGACTGCAGTATTCCGTGGCGACCCTGTCACGATCCTTGCTGACGGCACTCTTGGCGTTGGCGTTGCCGGCGCAGCTTGCGTTGGCGTGTTCTGGGGCGTCAAGTACACCGACAGCACTGGCGTTGTGAAGTTCATGAACTACTGGCCGGGCAACCCGGGCGTCCTCACCGGCTCGGTCGTGGAAGCTCTGGTTATCGACGATCCGGACACGGTGTTCACCATTCAGGAAACCAACAACCTCGGCGCTGCAGGCACCCCGCTTGCTCTCGCTGATCGTGGCCTGAACATCAACTTCCTTTACACCGCTGGCTCGACCTCGACGGGCAGCTCCGCTGTCTCCATCGACAACTCGACGGAAGCCGTGACCTCGACGCTTAACTGCAAAATCCTGCAGCTCGACCCGACCCCGGGTAACGCTGTTGGCAACTTTGCTAACTGGCTCGTCGTCCTTAACAACCACCTCTACAAGGGTGGCGTGACCGGCATCTGATCGGCCTAGCAGGGAGATTTAAGAAATGGCTATTAATACAACCGCAATTCGCGACCTGCTCCGTCCGGGCTTGGCCGCAGTTTTCGGCGACTATCCCATGTATCCGGGGCAGTGGTCGGAAATCTTCGAGAAGCACACGTCCGATAAGGCCGTTGAAATCGAAGTCGAAGTCAAGCTCCTCGGCTTGGCGCAGATCAAGGCAGAAGGCGCCTCGACCGCTTACGGCGAAATGGGCCAGCGCTATGTAACGAACTACGTGAACCGTTACACCAGCATTGGTTTCATCATCACCCGTCAGGCGATCAAGGACAACCTGTACCAGTCGTCGTTCCCTCTTCAGGCGAAGGCTCTTCGTCAGTCGATGGAGCAGACCAAGGAAGTGCTCGGTGCCTCGGTGCTGAACAACGGCTTCTCGGCCAACTTCCCGATTGGCGATGGCCAGCCCCTGTTCTCGACGGCTCACCCCATCGAAAACGGCACGGTTGCCAACACCTTCTCGGTACAGGCTGACCTGAACGAAACGTCGCTTCAGGACGCCATCGTTGGCGTTCAGCGCTTCCGTGATGCTGCGGGCCTCCGCATCATGACCAAGCCGACGAAGCTTATCGTTCCGGCCGAACTGCAGTGGACGGCGACCCGCCTGCTCCAGTCGCAGTTCCGCGTCGACACGGCGAACAATGATATCAACGCGATTTACAACAACTCGGCGGTTCCGCAGGGTCATCGCGTCAACATGTTCCTGACCGACACGAACAGCTGGTTCCTGATGACCGACGCTCCGAACGGCTTCAAGTACTACGAGCGTGAAGCTCTCGAAACCGACGTCTACACGGACTTCGACACCGACAACCTCAAGGCGAAAGCTATTGAGCGTTATTCGTTCGGTTGCTCGAACTTCCGCGCAGGCTGGGGTTCGCAGGGCGCATCGTAAGGTTATTGGGGGGATGGTGGATTAACGTCACCGTCCCCCTAAAACGAAGGAAAGCACTATGGCGAAGACCAACTTCTCCGGCCCAGTCGTATCAGATAACGGTTTTCTGACCGGCAACGCCACGACCTCGCCGGGCATCTATTCGGGCGCTGGCGCTCCGACGATCTCGGCTGCTCAGGGTTCGCTTTATCTGCGTACCGATGGCAGCTCAACTTCGACCCGCGCGTATATCAATACGAACGGATCGACCACGTGGACGGCCATCACGACCGCTGCGTAAGCAAAAAAGGGACGCGGTTATATGCGTGCTAAAAAGGATTTCCAGCTCAAGGCTGAGCACAAAAATCCCAAAGGCGGCCTGAATGAAAAGGGCCGTGCTGCATATAACCGCGCCACCGGATCCAATCTGAAGCGCCCGCAGCCCGAAGGTGGCTCGCGTCGCGATAGCTTCTGCGCCCGAATGAAGGGCATGAAAAAGAAGCTGACATCTGCTAAGACTGCCAACGATCCGGATAGCCGGATCAACAAATCACTCAGAGCTTGGAACTGCTGACATGCGTGGAAAAAAGAACTGGATTGCCGAAGCCATTAAGAAGCCCGGCGCTCTCCGCAAGGAACTCGGTGCAAAGCCCGGCAAGCCCATCCCGGCTGGAAAGCTTGAGGCGGCCAGCAAGAAACCCGGTAAGCTTGGCCAGCGCGCCCGCTTCGCTATGACCTTGAAAGGCATGAAATAATGGTTGACGCAGTAACCTCTCAGACGCTGGTCGATAATCAGACGACCGCAGTCATGCTGTTCACGAACATCTCTGACGGCACTGGCGAGTCGCTGGTGACAAAAGTCAACGTGGCGAACCTTGCGCCTAACGCCCTCGGCCAAGCCTGCACGGGCGTCAGCGTTCAGAAGCTTCATACCTCCTGCCACGGCATGGAATTCCGCCTGTTCTGGGGTGCGTCTGCTAACGTCTTCTTCTTTGGAAGCGCGCAGAACAGCCAGTACTCATTTGACTTTGCCAACTTTGGCGGGATGCGCAACAACGCTGGGACTGGCAAGACTGGGAACATCCTGCTCAGTACCGCTGATCAGTCGAGCGGCGACACATACACTATCATCCTTGAGATGACCAAATACTACAACTGATAGGAGTCATCATGATCACTCGTGCATATCAGAATTCCAATAACGAGCGTCAGGAAGTCACCCTTTCCGCTGGTGAGTGGGAAGAGCTGACCGAAGAAGCCCTTCAGGAGCTGCTCGGTTTCAAGGCTGCTGCCCCCGCAAAGCCCGCCAAGGCTGCCAAGACCGCTAAGGCCGAAGAAGCCCCCGCTGTCGATACCCCAGCAGCTGCTGAGTAATGCGTGGGCGCAAGCAATCGCGTGTAAATGAGGCCGGGAACTATACGAAGCCCGGCCTGCGCGAACGCTTGTTCAAAAGCATTAAAGGCCGTGAGACACACGGCACAAAGGCTGGCCAGTGGTCCGCGCGCAAAGCACAGCTCCTTGCCAAGGAGTATAAGGCCAAGGGTGGCGGTTATGCCAATTAGGAAGCCTCAGCAGTCGCTCAAGGACTGGACCAAGCAGGACTGGGCGACCAAGTCTGGGAAGCCATCCAGCAAGACTGGGGAGCGCTACCTGCCGAAGGCCGCCATTAAATCGCTGACGTCGGCTGAATATGCTGCTACAAGCAAAGCCAAGCGCGAAGGCAAGAAGGCTGGCAAGCAGTTCGTTTCCCAGCCCAAGGCCATCGCCAAGAAAACGGCGAGGTTCAGATGACCACTTCGGGAACATATACGTTCGGCGATACAGAGCAGATCGACATCATCACCGAAGCGTATGAGCGCGTCGGCCGGAACCCTGCTACCCTGTCCTCCAATGACATCGACAGCGCGCGCCGTTCGATCAATTACATGTTCTCGGACTGGGCGAACAATGGCCCCAACCTGTGGGCCGTCGACCTTCAGTCAATAGTCCTGACCCCGGGCACGCTCTATTATGACCTTGAGCCGCGCACCGTATCGATCCTGCAGGTCTATACGCGCACCATGTCCGGGGCTCAGGCAACTGATCTGATGATGTCCCCAATCAGCCGCGCGGAATACGATGCAATCCCGAACAAGGCGCAGCTCGGTCAGCGTCCGTTCCAGTATTATTTCCAGCGCACGATCACGCCCCGCTTGTACATTTGGCAGGCCCCGCAGGACGCGGGCGTTACTCTGTTCTATCACCGGATGAAAATCCAAGAGGATGCCGGTGCATTCACCGACAGCATGGACGCGCCGAACCGCTGGATGGAAGCCATCGCCGCCGGTCTCGCTGCGAAGCTTTCGGTGAAGTTCGCACCTGATCGCCTTGAGTTCCTTCAGGGCCTTGCTGACGGCGCGTACACCCGCGCTGCGGCTGAGGATCGCGAAAAGGTTCCTCTGCGTATCACCATTGACCAGTGGGGGTACTGATGCAGTACGCATACGGCAAAGGTCGCAAGCATAGAACCCAGCCTAAGTTTGACGCCAAGTCGCCGCGCGGTCTTGCGATCTGCGATGGCTGTGGCTTCATGGTTCAGCACACACACCTTCGCGAGAAGAAGGATTATCGTGGCGGCAGCGTTCCTGTCGGCCTGAGTTTGCGCGTGTGCGCTTCGTGCGATGATGTCCCTCAGCCATATTATCGGCGCCTGTTGCTCAAGCCCGATCCTGTGCCTTTGAAGAACCCACGCCCTGACTCTCAGGACGCTCAGACGGATGCGCAGGAGGCTGCAGCTAACGCATACTCCATCTACCTCAATCAGCTATACGGACTCGGATAATGGCAAACGCAAAGATTACAGACCTTACAGCAGCCACTACTCCTCTTGCCGGCACTGAGCTTTTTGAAACGGTTCAGAGTAGCTTTAGCCGCAAGGTGGCAGCGTCTGATATCGCGGCGACGGCGACGAACGTCCGCACGGTTGCGACTGGCGGGACTGGCGCGGCAACGCTGACAGGCTACGTCAAGGGTAATGGCACGTCGGCGATGACGGCAAGTGCAACCATCCCTTTTGCTGATATTGCGGGCAGGGCTTACTGCATTGCCTACAACACGGCAGACGTAACCTTCACTGCGGACACTCCTCAGGTCGTTGAGTTTGATACAGCGGGCCTTGAAGAGGGTATCACGGTTGAGAACGACGGCGGCGGCAATCCGACGCGGATCACCTTTGCAGCGGCTGGCACTTACGAGATTGCGGTCCACTGCCAGTTTGCGAATGCTGACAATTCAAATCACGTTGGGAATGTTTGGTTCCGCTTGAACGGCACCGACATTCCATATTCCGCTAGTAAAATTAGTGTCCCCAAGGCGACTGACGGCGGCACGACGTTCTTCCAAGTGCAGGGCATCCTTCAGGTGACCGCCGCGCAGTATGTTGAGGTCGTCTGCGCTGTGAACAACGTCAACGTGACTTTGGATTATGAGGCCGCTCAGACATCGCCATATAATCACCCGTCAATTGCTTCGGCCTTGATCGTCGCTCAAAGGATCGCTTGATGATCGAACAACTCATCAGCCGCGTGTTCTACGCACGCAACCTCGCTCACTTCGCCCACTGGCGCGCGAAGGGTGAGGGCAGCTTCTCCAAACACATGGCTCTGGGTGAGTTCTATGATGGCGTGATCGACGCCATTGACCCGCTCGTTGAAGCGTATCAGGGGGCGTATGATCTGATTGGCACCATCCCGGTCCCGGCCGAAACGCCGACGGACCCGCTGAAGTGCCTTGAAGCCGACGCCCTGTGGATCGAGGAAAATCACGAAGGTATCTGTAAGGGTAACCGCGCAGTGGCCAACCTGATCGACACGCTGACGGCTGTGTACCTCTCTGCCATCTATAAGCTGAGGAACCTCAAGTGATGGACACCACCACCATCTTCACCATCCTTGGCTTTGTCATCACGGCCCTCAGCTTCATTGGAGCGCTGATCACGGTTTGGGTCAACCTCACCAACAAGCTGACACTCCTTGAGGCGCGTCTCGGCTTTGGTGATGAGAAGTTCAACGCCATCGACAAGAAGTTTGACGAGGTGATGTTGCACCTCCGCCGGATTGAGGACAAGCTAGACAATAAGGCAGATCGGTAATGAGTTTCTGGGATAGGTTTGAAAGCACGCGCGACGGCGTCGAGGACACCATCGAGTTCACGATCCGCATGGCCGTGGCCACGCTGTCTTGCGTAATACTCGTGGTCGTCGTCGCTATGGTTGTCGGTCTGTTCATGCCGCAAGATGTGGTGGACAGCGACAAGGTGTTTGAGATCATTGGACCTGCCTTCAACACAGTCGTTGGCGCGTTCGTCGGCCTGCTGGGCGGCTTGAGCCTCAACGCCAATGCGCGTGACAAGGAAGCGCCGCTCGAACTGGACACGCCTGAGCCGGAGCCTGAGCCAATTGCCCCGCGTCCAGTCGACACGCCAGTCGACACGCCAGTCGACACGCCAGTCGACACCCCAGTCGACACCCCAGTCGACACCCCAGTCGACGACGATGACGATGACGACATGGCCCCGTGGGAGAAGTACCGCAACGATCTGCGCTATGACGTGAATGGCGACGGCGTGGTTGACGAGGACGACTTCCCTGACTGGCGCAATCCGGCGGCGTAAATGGCTGGCAACCTCTCCACCGTTGAGATGATTGGCCAGCTCTGGCCTATTGTCCTTGCGTTTATCACTCTGACGATTATCCTCGCCAAGATGGACGTCCGTCTCGGCGTGGCTGAGGAGAAGATCAAAACGCTCTTTGAGCTTTGGAATAGCCGGAAGGACGACAAGTGAGCCTGATTAACTTTCAGAAAAAGATCGGAGTGACGGCAGATGGTGCGTTTGGTCCGGGAACTTTCAAGCGCGGTGCTGCTTACTATAAGCTATCACCAAATCGCGCTGCGCATTTTTTTGCTCAAACGGCGCATGAGTCGGGCGGCTTCAAGACGTTCTCAGAGAACCTGAATTACAGCGCCAAGGGTCTGCGGTCCACGTTTGGTAAGTATTTTAAGACCTATATGCAGGCGCAGATGTATGCGCGTCAGCCGCAGCGGATCGCCAATCGCGTCTATGCCAACCGTATGGGCAATGGCCCTGAGAGCTCTGGCGACGGGTGGAAATTTCGCGGACGCGGAGCCCTCCAATTAACTGGCAAGGAGACGTACCAAGCGTTCGCCAATTACATTGGCCGTCCAGACATCATGGATAACCCTGACATTGTCGCGACCGAACTGGCCTTTGAGAGCGCGCTGTGGTTCTTCGACAAGAACAAACTCTGGTCGATCTGCGACAAGGGCATCAACGACGCAGCCATCCTTGCGCTGACGAAGCGCATCAATGGTGGCACGCACGGCCTCGATGACCGTCGCATGAAGACAAAGAAATACGCCACTTGGGCGTGAGGAGATCAACATGAACCTGAAGAAAATTGCAGCCAAGGCTCTGAAGAAAAAAGCCGAAGGCGTCGTCGGCGAGAACCTACCAGTTCAGCCAACGCTGATGGTCAAGCTGATGAACGTCAAGGGCAAGCTTACGGTCGCCATCGCCGCCGTTGCAGCTTTGATTGCAGCCGTTACTGAATTGATGTAAGGCTCCCGCTATGGCCACCGCAATGACGTATACCAGTCTGCTCAATGACCTCCGGAACTATCTGGAGCGTGGAGCTACGTTGGCCACAGACCCCTCCGTTTACATTCAGCTTCCCAGTCTCGTAGGCTTGGCTGAGCGCCGTCTCGCCAGAGAGCTGAAGATCCAAGGTACGGTGACTGTCGTCAACTCCGTGATGACGGTAGGCGAGGCAACGTACCAGAAGCCTGACCGCTGGCGTGAGACTGTCAGCATCCGGGTTGGCACCGGCACCGGGTACAACACGACCCAAGAGGTGTTCCCGCGCGCTTATGAGTACATGCGCCAGTATTGGCCGAACCAGACGCTGACCGGCACGCCGCGCTTCTACGCCGACTATGACTATCAGCACTGGTTCTTCGCGCCGACGCCGTCTGCGCCGTTCCCGTATGAGCTGATCTATTACGAGCTTCCCCCTCTTCTCGGCGACGACGTTCAGACGAACTGGTTCACGGAATACGCACCTAACGCGCTGCTCTATGCATCGCTCATGGAGGCCGCGCCGTTCCTGAAGAACGAAGAAATTATCCCCATCTGGCAGGGTTTCTACGACCGTGCCGTCGCGGCGCTCAATGGCGAAGACATCCGCCAGATCGTGGACCGTGGCATCATCCGCAGGGAGGACTGATAAGTGCCCAGTTTCACATCTACCTTTGGCGGCACTGTCATCTATCCGGCGGACGTAAGCTATCGCGCCATCGCTCTGACGGCGAACACCACGCTCACATGGCCGACAGAGCTTGCCACCGACTCCAACGTCGTCGCGTCCATTATGGATGTCACGCCGTCTGTTGGCAGCCTCACGATCCGCATGCCCGACGCAACGCAGGCGAGTGTCGGCCAGACCGCGCTGTTCTTCAACGTCGGAGCCTCGTCGTTCACTGTCGCAGATAACAGCGGCAACACGATCCAGACGATTGCCGCTGGTGAAGCGTGGCAGATTTATCTGACGGGCAATTCGACCGTTAACGGTACATGGCGTCCGATCCAGTATGGCGTCGGGACATCGTCCGCCTCAGCAAGCGCGCTGGCCGGCGCCGGTCTCAAGGCGATCACGACGACGCTCAATCAGTCGGCGCCAACGACGCTGCTGTCTGCCGATTACACACTGACCTCCGTCGACCGTGCGCGCGTCCTTGTCTGGAACGGCGGCGCTGGCACGTTCACGATGCCGTCCGCTGCGGCCGCAGGAAATGACTGGTTCTTTGACGCCCGCAACTCTGGCTCAGGCGGTCTTACGATTGCTCCTTCCGGCGGCGAGCTCATCAACGGTCAGGCGTCTCTGGTATTCAATCCCGGCGACAGTGCGCGCGTCATCACGGACGGAAACAACTTCTACACCATCGGTTACGGGCAGAGCTCGACGTTCGCGTTCGACTATGTGTCAATCAGCCTGACTGGACAGCCCAGCCCGTACACGCTTTCGGGCACGAACCTGAACCGCATCGCCTATCAGTTCAGTGGCGTCCTGACCGCGAACATGGAGATCATCGTTCCGAACACGATCCAGCAATACTGGATCCGGAACACCACGACCGGCAGCTACACGCTGACTGTGAAGACAGCAGCAGGCACTGGTGTGTCTGTCGTCCAGAACGGCGCGGCGATCATGTACTGCGACGGCACGAACGTCGTCGAGGCCGACACCAACAACGTCAGTTCGCCAATCGCCATCTCACAGGGCGGCACGGGCGCGACAACGGCTGGCACGGCGCTGATCAATCTGGGCGGCACGTCGCTCGGCATCGGCCTGTTTACAGCCGTCAATGCAGCTGTGGCGCGCGCCTCGATTGGCGCTGCTGCCTCTGGCGCGAACAGCGATATCACGTCCTTGAACGCGCTGACGACGCCAATCAGCGTGTCGCAGGGTGGTACAGGCCAGACGACGTACACGAACGGGCAGCTGCTGATCGGCAACAGCACTGGCAATACGCTGACCAAGTCGACGCTGACGGCTGGCACCGGCATCAGCATCACGAACGGCACGGGCTCGATCACCATTGCAGGCACTGGCCCTGACACCTTCCCGGCCGTTGGTATTGCTTATTCGACTGGCACCGCGTGGGGCGCGTCGTACAGCACGACCGGCTCAGGCACGACACTCGCGCTTTCTGCCAACCCAGCACTGACTGGCGTTCCGACCGCGCCGACTGCGACCGCTGGGACGAACACCACGCAGCTTGCCACGACCGCTTTCGTCATCGGCACCGCGTTCTCGGCAGCCCTACCAAGTCAGACTGGGAACGCTGGTAAGTTTGTCACCACAGACGGATCGACCGCAAGCTGGTCGTTCATTGACCTCGCAAGCAACGTCACCGGCACGCTTCCTGTTGGCAGTGGCGGCACAGGCACGACGTCGCTGACGCTGAACAGCGTGTTGCTTGGCAACGGAACCAGCGCAGTGCAGACTGTGGCGCCGGGCACTGTCGGTAATATCCTGCAGTCTGATGGAACGACGTGGGTATCCGTCCCTGCTGGCCCATCTGGGGCCACGCTCAGCAACGATACGACGACGAACGCCACGCGCTACCCGATCTTCGCTGATGCGACGTCTGGCGCGGCTATCACGGTCTATACGAGCAGCCCGAATTATACGTTCAACCCGTTGACAGGCAATCTGTCGTCCAAAACCATGAACGCTACGAATAGCTTTTTCCTTAGCGACAGCACGCTAATTGAAAGCTATACAGTGACGGCAACGCAGAACGCCATGTCGATTGGCCCGCTTACGGTTCCTTCGGGCATGTCGGTCACGGTTTCATCAGGCGCTAGGTGGGTGGTGATCTAAGATGAGTACGATTACATCAGGCACAACCAGCGGTCAGGCCATTACGTTTAATGGCGACACGACTGGCAACCTTACCTTCACGGTCGATAACACGACTGTCGCATTCACGCTGAACACCAGCGGCGCTTTCGGCGTCGGCACGTCCCCAAGCTTCGGCACTGCGGGTCAGGTTCTTGTGTCTGGTGGCAGCGGCGCTGCTCCTACGTGGGGCGCTGCGGGCGCGGAGCCATTTGTATTATTCGTAAATGGCGGTAACACTATGCCCGGCGATCCGCAGTCGGCATTAGGCATCATCTAGGGAACGGCACATGGCTACTTCTGCTCAATACGCTTCAACACCAGTCTTCGGATCAGCAACGCTGACGACGGCTGACACGTCTCTCACGGCACCAACCACTGTCGGAACGATCCTGTCTGCTGGTGCATCTGGCACCCGCATCGATTACATCGACATTCAGGGTGTCGCCACGACGGTATCGGGTCTGATCAACCTCTTCGTCTATGACGGAACGAACTACATCCTGTGGCAGCAGGTTCCGGTGCAGGCCGTGACGAGCAGCACGACGGCTCCGGCATTCGCTGCGGCGCTGTCCAGCAACGGCAATGCGAACATCATGCCGCTGATAATCCCAACAGGCTATTCACTGTGCGCCACAACCTCAGTCGCTCAGACAGGTCTTCGGGTAACCGCATATGGAGGGAATTTTTAAATGAACCGTGGAACTTACGGCTTTCCGCTTCCGCCCAACTATGCGACCCGCTTGGCTCCGCCTCGGTGGACGCAGTTTCAGTTGATCACGACTACGACCTCTTCGTTTGTCGTGCCTGCAAATGTCTTTCAAATGGGCGTTGCCATTTTTGGCGGTGGCGGCAGTAGTGCGGCAAGCTTTGGTGGCGGCGGCGGTGGTGGATTTGCCTATGGCATTGTTGACGTAATTCCGGGGCAAGTTCTTCCGACGATTACCGTTGGCACTGCCGCTGGCACTTCGTCATTTGGCACCTTGCTAACCGCGACTGGTGGCACAACTGCAACAACCACCTCCGGAGGCGCTGGGGGTACCGGAACCGCTTCGGCTACTGTTCGCAATCCATTGACTGCCACTGGCGGTACAGGCGGAAACAGCGCGAATACTAATATCCTCGGAGGTGGCGGGGCTGCCGGATCATTCTACGGGAATGGCGGAAACGGCGGGACCGCCTCCACCACCACCGGCGCATCCGGCGGAGGCGGCGGATTTGGCGGCGGTAGTGGTGGAGACTCTGCATTAGACGGCGGTGGTGGCGGTGGAGGCGCGGGTTACGCAGGGGCGTCAGTTATTAATACATTGAACGGGGCTGGTGGCGGCGGAACTATGGGCCCCGGTCGGGCGGGCGGCAACGCTATTCCTGCTATTGGTGGCGCTGGATATGGAATCACCTCCTTGACGATGGGTGTGTCTGGTAGCTCAACCGCATATTTTAGCGCGGCCCCGGGCACTGGTTTTATTTCACCTGAAAGTCCATTTATTAAAATGGTTTATCAGGCGCTGGATGGAGCTGGCGGAATCGGCGGCGGATCCAGCACGGGGGCAAATATCACCTATTGTCTCGTGGC
>Ga0208644_1001051_pt1 | contig 23858 bp, 37 predicted proteins | sample VirMetDEL_Nov_18_FD_184517 | JGI IMG/M metagenome (GOLD analysis project Ga0208644, IMG submission 184517) | Aqueous microbial communities from the Delaware River and Bay under freshwater to marine salinity gradient to study organic matter... | ecosystem: Environmental > Aquatic > Marine >...
TATCCGCCCTTGAATTGTTTTTTTGTGAAAGTCATAAAAAGTTGTTATTTAATTGAACAATCTTATTATATATCTTTTGGTATCAAATTGCAAGCTTTTGGTATTATTTAACTTGACAAGTTTGATTAAGTGTTTTATTAATCATTCACAATCATAAGTATCCCATTGAACAATACCTTTAACCGTTTGAACCTTAGCGGTCTCGCATTTTTCCACTTGTACTGTTGTAATGGCTAATAAAAGGAAAGTTGTAACTAGTATTTTTTTCATAAAAGTTTAGTTAATTATTTAATATCAATTAATTGGTGGTTATTTTTGAGGAGTTCTATTATCTTGTTAATCTTCTCATCTTGGCTATCTAATCTTTCTTCTAGATATTCTATGGCTTGAGCAGCTATAGGGTGAATGGCGGACATAATAAAGTTTAGTTAATTATAAAAAAATATTACCGTTATTCATCTCCCCCTTAACTACTTGGAAAAATGAAATGATTTTTAGTCTGTTGAATCCCATATCGCATTGCTCTTTAGATTCTCTAGCAAATACATACATTCCCTCTTTTCTTGCTGCCCATAGCTCTTCTCCGTTGTTTTTACTTACTAGTTGATAGGTTAATGCTATATCAAGCGAACTAGCGAGGTCATTTGGCTTGTAGGGGAAAGGATTAATCATAATTGTTTTAGTTAAATATCAAGTTTAGAATCTATTTGTTTTTCAAACTCTTTCATCGCCTTAGTATAAAAAGTTTCCCAGCTTTCTTCGCTACCCCCTCTTTGAATATGTAGTTTTTTAATCTTCCATCTTAACCGTTGGGAGTTTGTCATTTTTCCTGTTTCTGGCAATCTTTCAGTCGGTACAGGTACGTTTTTTTCGGGTGAAAAATTAATCCATCCTTGCAACCCTCTCTCACTTGCTAGCTCTGTGTAAAATGTATCGGGTACTTCTAACATGGAGCCAAATCTTAAACTAACAGATTTATCGGCTCTAGGTGAAAAGTTCTCAAATATTACTGGTAACTTCATTATAAATTATTAGACGAATGTAGCTAAAGGCGTTTTCTTGCCGCCATATTCTTGAGTGCAAACATCACAAGTAAACATTGTATAAGGCTCTCCGTTTTTTTTAGTGCCATGTTTTGGATTAGATAAAACTTTTTTGCACCTCTGGCAGTTTGTTTTTTCTACGCTATCAACATTTGCAATCTTGACATCTATTGAAGACGCCCTATTGGCGTCATCGTCTTCCTCTGTTGTAATGTTAAAGATTTGACCAGTGTTATATCTTTTATAGTAAGTTATTTCACCTCCTTTTTGTTGTGGCGTTCCCTCTCCTAAACTTATACAACTTGTTATTTTTTCGCCACTCTCAACGTCAACCAATTCAGTACAAACAGCACCATCTTTGGTATAGTGAGTTAAAACTAAATTGTTTTCTTTAAGGATTGGTAGCAACTTTTCCATTATATCGTCAAGGCTACTATACTTTGATTTAAAAAATGGATTGTCCGAACCCTTTTTGATTGCTAGCCCCTGTATCTCAAAAAGCTTTTTGTATATTGTGTTTTCTTTAGTCATTGTAAATTGTTAGTTATTAATGCTTTTGGCTATCACAAGACGCTTCATGTCCTTAATAGCCTCCCTTATTTTGTTTGTGTCTACGTTTTCGTCTGTGTTTTTGACTATATAATTAAATAGTCTTTTGTCGGTCTTGTTGGAATAGAAATCACATATCATTTCCATTAAGTCGTAATTCATGTTTTACTTGTTATTTACGAGTCAATTGTAGCAAAGAAAATATAAAAGTCAAATCTTTTGTTACAAATTTCTTGACTTTCTCTTGCTTTTTGTTTCAATCTGTGATAATATGTATTTGTCATTAACAATTAATCATGACTAAAAACGATTCACAATATCTTGATAGGCTTTTAGAAACTGCAAAGCGAATAGTCGCAGAGCAAAAAAAATCATCTAATAAATCTAAATGAAAACAACCACTAAAAAACTAAGCCGAAAAGAAGAAAAATTAAAACTTAAGAAAGAGAATCAAAAAAAGATTGATAAACTGTTTCCGCCCTTAGATAAAACTTATAAATTTTTTAATAAATACTTATGAAAGTACAAAACGAACATTCAATTGATTTCAATGATCAACAGATCGACGATGAATTTTATAACGAATAATTATGACTATAATCTTCTGGTTAATATTTGGATTTCTTATTTATAAAGATAAGATTAATCTAAAAGATAAAATAATGCTTTATGTCTTTATTGGTATAACTCTATTATGTATGGTAGTAGATATAATATTAAATATATGATATATGAAGAAATGACAAAAAAAGACCTTGTAACTAGTATCGCCAAAAAACATGGTGGTGTCAGTCTTGGTCTTTTTAAATTAATGTTAAGTTGGGACAAAGAAAAACTTATAGAGATAGCTGAAACACAACCCGAAGAAATAAAAGTAAATCATAAATACTTGGAGGGCAGAAACAATATAATTGATTTAACTTAATTTGAGGGGCTTAATTACTTTAGTACATATCTTAAAGGCATGATCTATTGGAAGATAGAATTTTTTTATAGTTGGTAATTCATGCTCTTGATATTTACCTGACTGATGCAATCTTCTAAGATACTTTTTACAAAAAATAAAAATTACATCATAGTTGCCTTGTACATATAGCCATGTATTATCTTCGCAATAAATACCACTAGGGATAAACTCATAATTTCCCTCTTTGCTTTTTTCAGCTACCTCAATTGATAGTTGCTTAGTTTCAACCATTCTTGCATCTAGTTTTATTTCTACACCCTGTAAACTTTCGCCTTTGTCTTTCTGGTAAGAGTAAGATGTGTAAGGTGTAAACACCATGCCAAGTTGACGAGCTAATTGCTCAAACACAAAGTCTTGATATTCTAGTCCAACTTGAAAAGAATCTTTGTGACCGCTATTTTTCTCTATATATTGCGATCTCATGATGTTTCATAAATTGATAAACGACAAGGGCAAGTTTTAACATTCATTAGATTTCTTTCATTACAATTGTCACAAATCCACTTAGTCTTTTTATAAACTTCTCTAATTCTCAAATCAGGCTGCTTCTGTTCTTCTTCTAACTCTCTAATAATCTGATTAATTTTATTTATATTAATTACAACTTCTCTTTGAAGAGATTTAATATCATTAAGTTTTCTTTGATTCATAGTTAAGAATTAATAAATAAACTTATTTATAATAACTTCCTCTTTAGATTATATCCACCTACAGAAGTAGCTTAAGTTTCTTAATACTACAACTAAAGAAAGAAGTTTTTTTGATTACCTTAAATAACACATGATAAACAAGATAATTTATTATAGTTTTTTGTTTTTATTCTATCCTCCTGATTGTAAAAGAGCAGCTTCCTATATATAGTTTTATGGCCTTCCCCTTTGAGTTATAGAGCCACCTTTGAAGTTCGTAATATTTAAGTTTGTAAACTTTGACTGTTTACCCATCCAGTTTGAGGCGGCTACTACGATTCGCTTACCCCTCCGTCGGATGTCTTAGAGCCAGTTATTATCTGGAAGGATTACAAGAGAAAACGATCAACTCCTATAATCCCTTCAAACAATAATTGGGCGTTCTTGCTAGTCAAGCTTCGATTAACAAAAACGCACAAATTCACAAGACAAATAATTGGCTTGCTTTTTTGTTTTTATTTTTGTTTGGCAACTATAGCATTTCATAATTAGCTTGTTCAAGTTATTTAAGTAGACAAAAACAATATACTTGTGTGAAATTATAAAATATTTGTGTTTATAATAAACTTTCAATAAATTTATATTAAATAAACAATAAACTTTTGACCATTTCAATTAAAATCTTTAGTCTGTTTTCGTAATAAATAAAAATGGCAAAAACTGAAAGGTCAAAACTTAACAAAGAAAACGAAGATATGGCAAAGAAAATTGCCAAACTTAGAGACAAAAACATTTGTCAAAAGTGTGGCAAATTAGTAAGTGGGACGAATTGTCACGGCTCGCACGTGATACCAGTTTCAAGAGATGGGCGGTTGAGGTGTGACTCAATTAATATAAAAGTGCTTTGCTATCATTGTCATAAGCATTGGTGGCACAAGCACCCTGTGGAGGCTGGTCATTGGTACACGGAAAAATTTCCTAAAAGGTGGGAATACCTAGAAGAAGAACATAAGCAAAATCAAAAGAAGGGCACAATTTCTATTTTGTGGATAAGAGAAAGAAACGAAGAACTAAAACAAGAATTACAAAACTTAAAAAATGAAGTAATTATTAACGATGTTACAATTGAAGATTTACCATTTTAACAAATCAAAATGACTGAAAAAATAAAAGTTTCATTGTCAATAATATTGGGCTTCTTGTTAGCTACCGCGTGGCTTTTTATATCAATCAAAATCACAAAAGCCTTTTCACCAATAGATCAAATAATTAGCTTGTATACTGAATTTAAAGAATATATGAACAAGTTTAGTACTCAAGAGTTGAACAATGAAGTTGTACAAAATAACGAAGAATTGAACACCGAAGTTGTTCGACAGGCTGATGTTTTTAACGTTAAAATAACCACATACAACCCAGAGGTGGGGCAAACTGACGGCAGTCCATGTATTGGCGCAATAGGCAAAAACGTTTGCCAAATGTATAGTGATGGACTTAACCCGATAGCAGTATCAAGAGATTTAATTTATAGTCGTAACGCTCGAGCTGGATATTGTCAAACTAATTGTTCTTTAAATTGGGGTGATACTGTTGAGATAGTATCAGAAGAGCCTCAATGCAATATTATGGGGACGGTAGTTGATACTATGAACAGAAGATTTACAAATAGACTCGACATATTCAAGCCAACAAGAAATTTAAACACCTCTTGTGTGGGTAATATTTATATTCTTAACAAATCACAATGATTTTGTTTGTATTCGTTTCTCTTTTCTTAATACTTTATTTAATGATTGGCCTTGCTAAAAAACACAAGGAAATTTCTAATACTCCTATTTGGACAATAAAAGCAATAGAAGGAATGCAAAAAGTAAATGTTAATTTAGACGATTTAATCAAAAAACGTGTTCAATTAGCAATTAAAGATAAAACTTTAAGTAAAAAGTTTTCAGTACATGAAATTAAAAAAGTGGCATCAGTTTATAGTAAAAACACTCTATTGTCTGCTTTGCAATCGCTTGTTAAAGATGATATTCTAAAGACTGAACAAGTACAAGGGAAACAATTATTTTACCAAAAATAATGGCCATCATTTATCATTCTCAAGCTGAACTTTTACAACTTCTTTATAAGGAGGATAAAGTTGGCGTAACTCAAAAATATGGTGGCAATTTTCGTTTACCTAATGGGAATTGGGCGTATGCTGTAATGCACGGCGGTGTTGATACTAGGGCGGCAGTTGGAACCCCTTTATATGCTCCCTTTGATTGCGAAGTCAAAAGCTCTGATTTGGGCAATAGAGACTATGGGAAAAATTTAACTCTTTGGGCTAAAAACATTTCTATAACTGACGGTGATAGGGTATGGCATGAATGCAAAGTGAGGATAGGGCATTTAAGCGAATTTTTGGTTAAAGATGGCTTTGTAAAAAAGGGGGCTAAAATCGCACTAACTGGCAATACTGGATTTTCAAACTCTCCACATTTGCACACTGAGCTAATACCATATCAAGACGGTAATAGGGCAGTAATGAATAAAGTTAGCGGAAGAATCAACCCCGAGTCAATATCTTTTGTAAAAGACGTTTTTAAGGAAGCGAAAGAATGGGCGGAGCAATTAAAAATTTGCAATAATCAGAATTACAAGAATGCACCAACTAAAGAAGAGTTTTTACAAATGCTTTATAATTATGATCAGAACAAAGAACAATTTAAATATAATTACATGGATTTAAAAAATGAGGTTAAGAACCCTATATTTAACAAATATGATGGAACGTTAACCGAAAACATGGCTAGGATAATTGCCGACATTGGAATAGACAGAAAAATGAAAGACCAGATATTGCCTTATATTCAACAGATAATAGACGAGAACAACTTGAAAAGTGTTTATTTTGAATAGTGTTATTTGACGTTTCTTTTTATTTGTGATATAATAGAAAGAAATCCAATAACAAAAACAAAATGAACGAAACAAACAGCCTTCTTGATAGGATAGTCAAGGACATTGATTCCCTCACAAAAAGAGTTGATCAATTTTATAAGCTCGGTCTTTACCGTGAGTCTTTTGATTTAGAAAAGACTTTGAGTAAAAAGAGCGACTTGTATTTTGCTTTAGGTAAAATGCTTTTTTCTTAATTCTCTAACAAAAACAAAATGAAAACTATTAAGGTGTTATTCTTCTTTCTAACAGGTACTTTAGTGGCAAGTGGGGAAGTTGCCCTCTTCCTTCTTATAACTCTCTTAGAATGCATTTTAAAACTATTGAGAGTAGATTCAAACTTTACCTTGTGGCTAGATGAAAAAGCGTGCGATTTATATGATCATATTATGCAACACGAAGTACACGAGGAATTAACAGGGGAGAATCAATTTGCACAAAAAGATGATCTTCCGCATTATGACGAAATAGTAGAGGCATTGCTTGAAACAGGCGGATGGAATATAGATGCAATGATGGAGCGTTTCGGAATATCAAGACACAAAATAAATGATATTTCAAAATGGTTACAAAATAAATGTTTAGTTCTAACTAAAGACAAAGCTAATAAAAACAGAAACGTTTTATCCATAAATGATAAAACGTATCTAACTACAAGATTAAAAGACAACTACCCCGCTCTTATTTCTTGAGCTACTTTCAAGAAAAGGCTGAATACAGCAGTTTTTCAGCAGTAATTCATTAGTAATTCATCTGTAATTCGCCCAGTAATTCACTCGTTATCGTCCTCAATTTTATTTGCTGGTAAATACAAAACTTGTAATTTTCTTAATATCACTAAAGCCAAATTAACAAATAGCATCGTTGTTGTGGCTTGTGTATCATCTAATTGTAAATTCTTTAAATATATAATTGACTCGGTAAGAAAAAAAGAGGTTGCCATGTAGACGCCAGCATTAAAAATTGATCTTAAAGCAGTATAATGTTTTTCTCCTATAAAATTAAATAATTTAGATTTTAAATTAGACATAATAATTTTTTAATAATAATTTGGTATAATAAGTTTATCTTTTAACTCTCTGCCTATGTAAATTAAATTTATTTATTTCATTAATATAATATCATGCAAATCGATTATAATAAACTAATTAAATTTGTAAAAGAAGAACAATATAAAATAATAGAGGCCTATAATGAGTGGAAAGACAAAGAAGAGGAAATTAATGGACAAGTGTACAAAAGTATAGATGAATTTGAATTGTGTAGTCCCGGAATGCTGTGTAGATTAGCAGTAAAAAAAAAGGGATTGGACAAGTTAATAGATTTCCTTGAGAAAAACAAAAAAGAATTAATGTAATGATAGCCTCTTCGGAGGCTATTTTTTTGAGTTAGTTTTTATTATTGTACTAAGCTCTACTAGTACTTTTGTGTTTTCATTGTAAGACTCTATAAATTTATTATTAATTTCTTTTTGTGATGATATAAAATTATCCGCCATTTCCTTAATATCTTTATCTTTTCTTAGAATATACCAAGCGAAACTTAACGAGATAACGCCAAGAACGCCATACTCTAAAGCCTTTTCAAAAATTATGTTCATGTCCATAAGTATTGTTTAATAATGACGGTGTCCGTTCTTATAAATATAATATACAAAAGCTAGCATTGATATCATAAAAGGTGTCTGTGCAATAATAATTATTAAATTGTTATAATGCAAATTAATACCTACAAGCTCCACGGTGACACATATTAAAGAACGCCAAGACATAGAAAAGAAAATAGACAGCATATTTCTCCTAAGCATCTCGTGTTTGCTAGGCCTAGACTTAAAAAAGAAAATAGCACCCAGTACGCCAACAACGAGATTTATAATATAAAAGAATAAAAGCATATTATTTGAAAAATGGTGAAATAGTAGAAAAGAACATTATTATTACGAAAATTATAAAACAAATTTTTGAGGCTGTATCAATCCAGTTTTTAGACATAGTTTTTTTCATGTTATTACTTACTTGATCTAAAAAGCTATTGATTGATTTGTGAATATCTATTTTAAAATCATTAAAGTTTTTAATATAATCTATAAACATTTGGTGGTCTTTTTCAGATTGATCTTGTAATAATTCCATTCTCATTTGGATTCCATTGAGGGCACTGTGATGTCTTTCTCTATCTTCTGTTCTCATTTCTTTTAAAACAGCAATCTCTTTTGTGTTTTGTAAAACAAGAGCATGTAAATCATTCATTATTAAAATTAAAAGTGTGATTTTTTACTAACTTCTTCTATTAATTCAACCCTATCTATTCTATTAAGTCTTGATTGTATATTGCGCTCCATTTCTAATAAATTAGGTCTACCACTAGACCCAAGCATGTCTACCTGGAAGTCTTCATTAAGTAGTGCTGGCTCTTCTAAATAATGTATATTTTCCCAAACTCCTTGAGATATGCCGGTAGTTCTTTCTCTTCCTTGATCAATTGCTTTTTTAGACAAATACCATTTCCAATATTCCGGCTCTTCGGCTTGAAATTGCTCATCTGTAATTTTGCCGTCGTTTAATTCAATCAATTTAATCCTACATTCTTCGAACTTGTCCATCATCCCTGTTTTGTTTCTTAGGCTTAAATCAAGTAAATCTATTTCATTTTCTCTCCGCATAATCTCAATGTCATAATTTTCTTTTTTTTCTTTGTTTAATTTTTCAATTTCTCTCAATTTTTCTTCTTTATCAAGATACATTCTTTTAGCTTCATACATTGCTAACGAGTATTGCCTCATTAAAAAATGATAATTGTGAGCGATAAAATTGCCCTCCTTTTTAACGGTAAACTTTTCAATATCAAAGTCACTTTTCAACCTTCCCATTTCAATAAACTCTGACTTAAGTTCTTGGAATTTTGCGTTAATTTCGTTGTATTTTGTTAGCATAAAATTTGTTAAACACCTCCTAAAAAGCCCCTAGTGACAGTTAGATCACCCTTATCTGTAGCATTTCCTGTGGTAGTGGTTGAGTCTATGTAATCAATTATATTTTTACCACTACCCCCACCAAAAAAGCCATAAGTAGCACCACTAACACCAGCCAACGCCCACCTAGCAACGGTAAGATCGCCCTTGTCTGTGGCATTGCCCGACGTTGTTGTTATATTAATATAGTCTATTGTATTTAAAATACCTGTATCTACCCCCCCACCAAAAAAGCCATAAGTAGCACCACTAACACCAGATAAAGAATACCTAGCAACGGTAAGGTCGCCTTTGTCTGTGGCATTGCCCGACGTTGTTGTTATATTAATATAGTCTATTACATTAGATTGAGTCCCTGTATCACCTCCTCCGTAATAACCATAAGTACTTCCCGAAGAATTGCCGGTAGATGACCTAGCAACGGTAAGGTCGCCTTTGTCTGTGGCATTGCCCGACGTTGTTGTTATATTAATATAGTCTATTACATTAGAGTAACTCCCAGCATACCCCCCACCAAAAAAGCCATAAGTAGCACCATTAGTCCCAGTCACGCCTTCTCTAGCAACGGTTAAATCTCCTTTGTCCGTAGCGTTGCCGGTACCGGTGGCTAAAGTTATATAATCAATAATATTTTGGTTAGCCCCTGAAACAGTACCGCCTGCAAAGAAGCCATAAGTAGCCCCCCGTGTTCCACCGACAGCATTGCGCCCAACAGTTAGATCGCCCTTGTCGGTCGCATTTCCTGTAGTAGTGGTCAAGTTTGTGTAATCAATAACATTTGAATCGGAAGACCCACCACCAAAGAAGCCATAAGGGCCAGCAACAAATATACCCCATCCACTACCGCATTCACAACCTACCCAATACTCATTGTCAACACCAACTAATTCTATTTTGTCGGCAATAGTAGAGCTTTCTATTGAACCGGCTGCATCAGTTTCGCCCAATGAAGTTAATATTTTATCACCTGCACTAGCGGTTATTTTCACATTAAAAGGATCAAAGACAAAAAAAGTATGCCTTAATCCATCTTCACAAGTAGGCAAAGAAAATTCCACTTCTGCTACCGCCCCTTGATTAGTTAGCATCTTATTATAATCGGTCGTAGCAACAACTGTATAGGCTGTAGTTTTTGCGGACGTTGTCAATAGTGCGTCGTCTCTTAATGTATTGTAGTCGGACGCAAGTGCTGTATTGCCAGCCGATACATTTGTAGAAGTTCCAACCGTCATATAATTATATTAAGTAGTACTATTATAAACTAACTAAAGGTAAAAGTATAGAAAACGCTTAGTGTTTTAGATACTGTTTTAGTTATATTTACAAGCACACGGCTAAACATTATACCGCTGTCAATTGTACCGCTAGCCGTTAATGCTGCCCCATCTCCAAAAACTGCCGCCTCTTTCCACGTTCCGTTGGCTTCTCCTGTATTAAAAAAAGTAGTCAATGTAGTTACAGACCCACTAGCTGAACGAGTTTGAATAAGTTTACGAGTAGAATTAGTTTCACTCTGTAAAGTAGTATCAGAAAGGCTAGGGGTATTGTTACCAGTACCAAAAGCAAAATAAGTGACTTCCACCTCTGCCGAATTTGATCCAGCCATTTGTTGAGCAAGGGCATTTAAAGCAACGCTAGGGACAAGGTTATCATACTCAAATATTTCCTCTTGTCCAGTATTTACATCCGTTAAAACAAATTTATAATGTCCATGACATTTCATCGGTCTTTCTTTGATTCCTTTTTTCATATAATTTTATTAAGACCATTGAAATTGTGACCATATACCTTGGTCGGGATCAGACCCCCATTTTGCGGCTGCGTTGCCTAGAGAATAACTAAAGCCTTCTGTAATATAAATATTTTCGTCTGCGTTTTCTAATTGTATAACTACCTCGTCAAAATTATCATTTTCGTTTCTATCAAGTAGCTTTTGAAACAGTTCTATTATTCCGAACAACGTACTTGCACAATTTACAGTATAAACAGAATAATCACCGTTTCTAATAGTCTTTGTAAGGCTTTGAATTAAAAAAGTATCGTTTAAGCCTCTTTCTGTGTCTATTATACTAATCAACTGGCCCGCATGCAATCCGTGCCAATCTGTCGTAAATTTAGCATTTACAATAGGATTGGAATATTTCCGAAGTTGAGCATCTGCCAAATCCGCCGCCTCTGATTGTGTGAGGATTGATTGATTTGTGATTGGCTCACCGTCAAAAATACCAGTCCCACCAATTAAAGTCTGCATTCTTGTAATTGAAGCGTTGTCTTTTCTTTGAATAGATATTTTATATTTTTCGTTATATTTAAACTTAATAATACCATCAGTTGTTAAAGTTGTTTCGCTGTCAGTTGCTCTTACTGATCTATTATTAAAATCAGAAACATAGTCAACGGTTGTCTCATCGGCTATATTTTCAAGCCCTACAGATTTACTAGAAAAAATAGAAAAAGTGTCGCCGTTAGTTTGACCTGTTACCGCTGCGACAGTAAAAGAATCAGGATCGGGAACGGTTAGAACTTCTCTAACTTCACTTCCTGCAGTCCTATTTGTAATATAGTCGCCAACTGTCAAGCCATGGCCTGTAGCGTTTATTGTTGTTGTTGTTGTGCCAGCTTCTGCTAGGTCTGTAACTGTGTTGTTATCTACGAAAACTTCTAAATTAACAAACTGACTTTTTAATATCCATTCTCGCATCTGCCCATCTCCGAAAGTGTTTTGTTCATAAGTTGCCGCCGAGGTCGCCAGCCCCCCATGTACTACCTGCTGATTTACTAACTGATCAGAGTCAACGGTAATTGTTAGCTTGTCAAAGTTATCAGAATTATTACTCAAGCCAAAAGGAGCTGGATTAGTGGCTTGTTCGTAAAAATGTATGTCTTTGTCATAGTCTATATACCAAAAGAACCCCTTAACATCAGCCATTAATTGCATTACTTTACTAGGTCTTTGTCTTCGCATATTGAAATTGTCAAACGTGCTTGACTCATTCACATTGTCAAATGTAAAGGAACCAGTTTCATTAATACGGACACCGTCAATATAAATTGAACTGTCAGCCGTTTCCGTAATGATAAATTCTAAATGCGTTATATCTGTCCAATCAGGCGTACCGACTACTGTCATGTCAACTAAATCAATTCTTTTATAATGAAAGTCGTTATCTGCCTCGGGTGTAAATGTTTGCTTGACATAATTAGAACTATCTGAACCAATACGAACCTCAATAGAAGTAACCGCCGTATTGTCTACTTGCTTATACCAAAAAGCCAAAATACCCTCTAAAGGTGTCCCACTTGCCGCACCTGTTAAATACTCAATATTAATATTTGAGGGTGTACCTGTAAAAGTCGCCATTCCTCCCGAATAAGTCCAAGGAAATTCAGCCGACGTATTACCTTCTCTTATTTCTATAGTTTCAAGTAGGGGATTGTCACCGTCTCCAGTCTCTACCCATTCAGCCCTTAAAGCCGTAACATTAGTATATTCCATGTCTTCAATAAGCTCATTTAAATTAATGAAATTATTTACTGCGTCAACGGTAATATATAACGACGTTCTGTCTTCGTAACTCTCATTTATTAAAGCTTTATCAAATAACTTTGTGTAATCTGTGCATTGTACGTTATAAATTAAATTAGTCAACTGTACTAAATTTTGATCTGATACAGTAGTCACAACACCGCCAAATATTTTAATGCCGACTAGTTCGTCTTCGTTAAAAGTCCCTACAACATTATCAACAAGCGTGATTGTATTAGTTGATTGATTAATATCTGAAATAACCATCTTTTCATTATCTCCGCCAATGTCAGCATATAAAGTATTACCAACCCTAAATAGATTAGTTGACCATATGGAATCACCTGAAATAGTTTTATCTTTTATTACTAGGGTATTACTAGACAAAGAAGAAATTAAAACATGTTCGTAAATAACAACCTCTTGATATTCCGAAGGCTTATTTTTCAGCATTGAAAAACTACAAGACGTTGCTCGCCGTTGGAAGTTCTCGCTGATTGAGAGTGAATCTAATTCAACACTTGCGTCAGTTGATCTATTAACCCCATTGATAAAAATAGAAATCATACTATAGCAGTTGATAAGCCAAGCTGTTTGGCGATAATATTGCCGAACCTTATAGCCTCGTCTTCATTGCCGACAAAATTACCAGAAATATTAATAGTAACGCCTCCCATATTGCTTGAAAGATTTTTTTGTTGTGCTTTATTTAAAATCAGTTCTCCCGGTGTAAGCATTGCCGGCACTGTGTCAGTTCCTCTTGCAACACCACCAGAGGCAAAGTAACTAGGTATAATTCCACCGCCAGCCCAACCACCGGAAGCCCCTCTACTAGGCAATGTAGGGCCTACAAATGGATCAGAAGTTTCTTTTTTTGCTCCTCTAAATTTATCAAGAACCCAATTAATAGCATTTTTAATTTTTTCAACAGCTCCGGTTATAGTGCCGACAATAGAGTCCCAAATGCCCATTATAGTTGACTTTATAAACTCAAAAGGATTTAAAATAGCATTTTTTACCGCTTCAATGCCAGCACTTACCTTTTCTTTTATCCCTTCCCATACACCAGCAAAAAACTCTTTTATAGAGTTCCAAATAGCTAAAGTTTTTTCCTTAATCCAATCCCAATTTTTGACCACTAAAACGATAGCACCAACTAAAGCGGTTAGCCCTAAAATTATCCAACCAACCGGCCCCATCGCTATTTTTAAAGCAATACCAAAGGCATTTGTAGCAGTAGTGGCTAGCCAAGTCGCAGCGGTAACCGTTCCAGTCCAAACATTGTGAGCAATCAAAGCAACCTTAGACAACCCCAGTTGTATTAAATTACTACTAAACGCAGCAGTTAATAAGTTTTTAGCTAAAATATAGGCGTATGTTGCTGTATTGGCTAACCAAACAACACCAGTAAAAAGCTTAGTTGCCATATTTGCGGCCACAATCGCAATTTTAACTGTAACTAGTGCCGCCCCCAACCCTAATAAAACAGGGATAAAGAGCTTCACAAATGTTTCATTCTCGGCTAGCTTTCCAATAAATTCGGTTACTTTGGCTATAACAGCACTAACAGGAGTTGCAAAGCTATCATATAAGGCATTTTTTAAAGAAAAAATAGAATTACTCATAGCTTGTATTTTTGACTCTGTAGTTTCAAATCTTTTGTCTGCCTCTATTTGTAATGCTGTATTATCTTTAAAGGCATTATTGGCCAAATCAATAGAATTTCCTAACAAATCACCGGCATTAGCTAACGATAAAAAGGCTCTTTGTAGTCTAACATCTTCACCAACTAAATTCCCCAAAGTCATTGAGGCATTATCTCCTTGTTTTTGCAACCCTTCAACAAATAATTGAAATCCTTTGGCGGCATCTGTTTGCCACAATTTCTTAAACTCTGTTGCTGAAAGACCGGCAACATCTGCAAAATCAGCCATTTCTTGACCACCTGCCGCAACTGCATTATTCATTTGTAAAATTGTCTTTTGGACAGCTGACCCCCCAGCTTCGGCCTGTATTCCGACCGAACTAAAAGCCGTGGCAATACCCAAAACATCGGACACACTCATTTCTGCTATATGGCCAGCCCCCGCAATTCTGTTAGCAAATTCCGTTATTTCGGCTTCTGTAGTTGCTGAGTTATTACCCAAATCAACTAACGCCGAACCCATTTCGTCAAATTGATCTTGTGTCAATTGCATTATATTAGCAATACGAGCAAAAGAACTAGCCGCAGATTCTTCTGTTAAATTAGTTGTTATTGCTATTTTTGAAATAGTATCAGTAAAATCAATTACATTTTCTTTAGCAACGCCTAATTGCCCCCCCAACTCTGCTATTTTAGCCAATTGATTAGGATCAATGGGATTAGTTTTACTTAAATTTAAAATCCCTTTTTCCAATGCTTTATATTGTTCTTCCGTTGCGTCGATTGTCTTCCTTACACCAGCAAAGCTACTTTCCCACTCTATAGCCGTCTTTGCTACAGACTTCATCATTAAGCCAGTAGCGCTTAAAATTGCCGCTCCAGCTAAAGCGGACTTATTTGCTATCCCGCCAATGCTATCCCCTATTTTGGCAGCAGCAGCAGACGCCTTGTCTACAACACTTACAACTATATCTAAATTGTCAGCCATAAAGTAATTATTAATAATTAGCTCTCTTGGCTATTTTCAGTCAATTCAGTTTTTAAAATTTCCATGAATAGAATCATTTTTTTGCATTCTCTTTGTTTCCAGTCAATGCCAAATTTTTCCGACATCTTATAATCTAAATATGCACTTAAGTCAGCTCTTTTACCTTTGGCTGCTCTAATTCCATTTTTAATTTTTTTTTATCTTCCTCACTCAAATTAAGACTTTCGGCGTAACAATTCATTATATCAGAAATTTGTCGCATGCTTAATTTTTTTAATATTTCTTTTGTAATCATTACTTCTTCTCCATCACTAATTAATTTATGAATTAAAATTAATAATATTTCTAATTCGTTTTCTTTATTATTAGCTAAATCTTTTGAAAGATTGATAATTTTTTCATTATCTTCCCAAGACAGACTAGTAAAAACTAATATTTTATCATTTTCTCCATAAGTTAGCTCTTTTGTATCTTGATTAAATAAGGCCATAAATTATTATTAAGAAATACTATAAATATATTACCATCTATTTTACTTGACGCCAAAAAGATTGACAAGCTATAGTTAAATTTGCTATAATAGCATGATCTGGCCGATCATTTATAATTTAACCATTTTATTATGAATAAAATTTTATTAATTCTGTCTACAACGCTATTAATAATATTTGCTTTTACTGCCTGCGGCTCTAAGCAAGAGATTGTAAAAGAACCCATTAAACAGCCCGCAATATTACAGGGAGGGGAAGAGGAAAAGGCTGAATCGCTAGCGAAAGATTATTTATTACAAAAAAATCCCGAAATATCTCTAAATGAAAGAGCTGACAGGATTATGTACGATGGATATAGTTATAACGTAGAAATTAAAGACAAAAAGGGAAATGGCTACTTTTGTATAGTAGACACCTCCCTTAAAGAAGAAATTTTATGCACTAATAACTAGTAACCCCATTTCTCAAAACAACTCTAACAGTTTCAGCGTCATCCTCATCATATTCAGCTTCAAACTTTATATCTTGATTAATCACATCTTCGGCGGTCAGATTCGTTCCAAAAACGTCATATTTGGTCTTAGGGAAGCTTACTCGTAAGCTTTCCTTTGCGTTGGCGTCAATTCCATGTACTGTGTCGCCTAGATTAGCTTTAGCAACGGCAGCAATAGCGAATTCAGTTGCACCAGTACCACTTGCGGCAGCACTAACACCAGATAGAGCGTCAACGGCAGCAGCGACTAGAGTGGCTGTATTTTTATTTGTTGTTGTACTTGCTAGCTCAATTAAAATATTTTTACTTCCTGTTGGATTGAATGAAGCAGCCAGATCATCGGTATCATTGATTACTATTGTTACGTTATAATCTTCACCAGCACGACCAGCGGTGTCGGCAGTAACAGTCACAACCCCATTAGCACCACCCGGCCCAAAATCTAACGTTGCAGCTTGAGCGGAAGCAGTTGAAAGGGTAGCACCGCAATGATGTACTCTTGTGCCTATTTCTTGATTATTAACCAAATCGTCAAATTGTGAAACATTGGCAAAGTAATTAGTGAAAGAACCCCTAGCCCTAAAATCTTTTAAATTAATAGTGCTTGCGAATCTGTTTGCAAAATTGCAACCAGTAGCGGCGAATCTAGGATCAAGCACGTTTTCAAACTCGAACGTGTAATCTTCGGCGTTTACTGTGACAGCGTTATCAACTGGATTAGGATAGGTCGCACCGACTGTGTAATTTGAACCGCCAATCCAAATTAAATTTTCTCCTAGATCATAGGTCGGTGTTCCTTTTTTAATAACTACTATATCGTCAATATCAAGAGTATCTGAAATTGTAGATACTTCCATTTCAGTTTCGCTAGTTATTGAGCTAATTGTATATTCAGCTATTTCAGTTTCGTGGTCGTCTTTATCTAAAACAATAATAGTGTCGCTAGTAGTTAATCCAGTTGTTTGTTTTAAGTTCATTGTAGTACCAGAACTAGCGGCGACAGTCAACCTAGTAGTTGTAAATGATTTTTGCGGTACAACTTCAATAGCCGCCATTATTTTATTATCTGTTTGACTAAATGTTACCTTAGCCACTCTAACACCTACATATCTATAAACATAATTAAAGCCAGCAAGTTTTACGTCCATTGTGAAAGTTGTCAAAGTATTTGACGGAGTAAATACATGTTGATAAACAACCCCAGATTCTACAGTTGTTGTTGTTGGATTGCCAAGCCCTGCTTGTAGTAAATAGCCAATTGTTTTGGCGTCAACGCATACGTTAATAGTACCGCCAATCTCAATTTTATCTTTAACGCTTCTGAGTCTAGCGTCACGTTTTCCGGCTATAGGCTCGACAGCTTGAATTGTATATTTTGTTTGTACGTTTTCGTCAATAAGTTCTAAATAAGTATCAGGCTGCACGGCCACCCCTGCGGTAGTTTCTTTTTTTAAAGCTAGATAACCAAGACGTGAAAAGGACGTAGAATTAGACATTATAAGTCGTTAGATGATAGTTTTGACTTCTTTTTAGGAAGTTTAGGAGCTTCTTTAGGCTCTTTGTAGACAATTTCAGCTTTCACAACGTTTCCATTATCATCAAGAGTTTTTTTAATTTCGTAATCCATAATAATTTATTAAAAAAAGAGCCACGTAATAAAACGCAGCTCTTTGGCTATGATGTAATTATAATAACAATATCTTTAAATAAACACAAATTTAAGTGTTTCTTATTCCTCGTCTTTTATATACCAATACAATATCAACTTTTTTTAGTAAAGTTTTATTATCAGGCGAAATATTTTGATCTTCATAATTTATATTTATTGTATCATTGTATAATGTATAGCCAGAAACATCTATATTTTTTCTAACAACACCTATAATGGAAGTGTCAATAATTTCTTTATTGACGTTAGTATCCTCGACCCATTTAACTAGTTGTTGTTGATTGTGCTGAATGTCGTTGGTGTCATCCATTTCTAAATATGTCTTGTGGTTGAGTACTAATTTAACGCCGACAGTGTGAGTTGTTTCATCTCTAACCGTTCCCGATTTTTCTATAGTGGTACTAATAGGGTACACAAACAACGCCGGTAACTCCGTTCTATCATATACAAAAGTGTCACCATAGTTATAATCTTTAAATGTAGTTGTAAATTGTGCTTCAAACAACGACAACAATTCAGCTATTAAATCATCCATATTATATAAAGTCAGTTACTAAATATTTTCTTAAAATTGCTTTAATATCTTTTATCATTGGATTGGTAACGCCTAGCATTTTTCTTTGATCAACACCCTCACCGAGTTGGTGTTTTCTGTAATAAGATACTTGGTTACCAATTTTGACAGAAAAATTATTCAATTGTAATATCTTAAATCCTTTTTTTAATTTTCCAGTTCTTTCTAGTATTGGATGATAAGCACCAAAGCCAAGCCTAGCACGTTGAGAGGCGGTAAAAGGTGATAGTGGCTTCCAGTTTTGCCCAAAATATCCTTCTGATTGAAAATTCTTTAGTACGTTTTTAACTACATATTCGCCGGATTCTTGCAAAGGCTTTTTTGCGTTCTTAACTCTCATTGTAAAGGCTGCAATTTTAGCTTTAATCAATTTGTCGCCTATAACTTCAACATTAGACATTAAAATTGCTCGTTAACTTTAAAATTGTTTGTTGTGTCGTCTTCGTCTCCGTCTCCTGTAGAACTAGAATTGTTCGGATAGAAATTTAAACGACCACCGTTCGAGGTGTTAAACTCTGAACCGTTACCGTCCATTAATTTAATTTCTTTAGTTTGAATTTTCCTTAATTCTTCCATTGCAACTTCCATCATTCTATAACCGTCTTTATCCGTACCCTCGGCCTCCTTACCGTAAGCAATTTGCATTAATTGAGCGGCTGCCATCAATTGAGATATTTCTCTAAGAATAGGGTGAGCTGTAGGCATAGGAGTCCCACCAGTTGCGGTGATTCCTTGGACTGTTTGCGGATCGGTGGAAGTTATCACGACATCTGTTTTGTCGTTAGTTACCTTCGAAACAATTCTAACTGTTTCATCATCCAAAGTTGGCTCACTATAAATATTTCCATTTACAGACAAAATGGATTCTCTTAATAAGTCAGCAGCACGATCGGCAGTCATCGCATTTTCAATGTCAACAGTATAATCTTGTCCGTCAATTGTAATTGTCATTGTACCTGAACCAGAACCAGTGCCAGAAAACACAATTGTGTTTTCCCAGAAAACAGGTAAAGGCAATTGATAAACATCTGAGATCATGCCGTCAATTACTTGTTGAGCATAAAATAATTTATTATGAACTAGAGCATCAGTAATATTACTGTTGTTGTGAAGTCCTGCCGTTAATAGTGTTCTGTCAATAGAGCCGTATAACATAAATTAGATTATTTACAGCTCTTTGGCTCTTTGATTATATAATACACTAAAAAAAATCAAACATCTACAGCCTGCGTCAAATCAATTCCAGCAAAGTCGTCTAGTGTTTTTAGGTATGTGTAAAGGTGTGCTATAGCCTCATTCATAATATCGTTAAAATTATTAGGTGAAAAGTTTCCAAATACATTGCTCCAATTAAGCATAACAATACAATCTGTATCGCTCATTTGATTAAATTCATAATCAAGATTATTGTCAGCTATGTGAACAGTTATAACTTTCAAAGGACTAGCCGGATTATTGCCATCCCTAGCGGCTATATTTTTCCACACGATACATTCAAGTTGAGCAATTTTATTAACAGGATCAAACATTTGTAATTTTTCGGGCAGTTCAACGTTTTGTCGTCCTATTCTGAAATAAGCATCAGCCAAAACATTATTATTTGGATCAGCGAAGCGGTCAATAAAGGGAATTGTTAAAGCCATTTTTTTTGGTTAATTATTAAGTAAGAGTAACTGACTTCCAAGAGCCATTATAAATATAAAGTTTATTATTAGAAGTATCATATTGCATAGCCACCTTTCCTGTAAATGAGGTGGGGGTACCTGTTGGCACGCCTGCACTAGTAGGAATATAAACAAATCCATCAGTAGCCGTTGTTACTAAAGCGGCTTGCTCGCCTAAAACAATATTTCCCCTTCCTGTAGCTGATAAAATTGTAGTGAGACTATTTAGGCTAGAACCACTAACGCCAGCCTTTGAAATTTTCAAATTAACAGAACCACCAATTCCAGTGCCGGTACTCTTCCCTCCGCCGATATTTAAATCATAACCGGCAGCATTACCACCACTAATTCCAGTATTTTGAATTGTGACCGCGGCATTGGTTAAGCTAGTAACACCTCGTCCCAAATAAAAATCAGTTATACCGTTGCTATTGCCAATCACACATTGATTAGCTGCTGTAGCATTAACGCTATACCCTAAAACTATAACGTTACTATAACTACCAGTAGTTTGACAGCCAGCACCGACTACAGTTGAATAATTATCAGTATTGAACCCACTACCTGCGTTGTACCCTATAGAAGTTAGCCCAATGCCAGAAGTGGCATTACCATTAGATTCATAGCCAATACTTACTCTTTGCCCTCCTGTTGTTGTTAGTTTAGAGGATTGATAGCCTATAGAAACATTATAAGAAGAAGTGGCATTTCCTCCAAGAGCAGAAGAATGAGCATAATATCCAATTGCAACTACACCATCACCAGCAGTCTGATTATAAGCAGCCCGCCCCCCGAAAAAAGTATTATAACTAGAGCTCGTTATTTTCCATCCGCAAGTAATACCACCAAAAGCAGTATTGAAATCACCTGTAGTTTGAGCAAGCAAAGCCGCATTACCAAAGCCCATTGGTGACTCACTTGAAGTGGTATTCTTACAAACTTGATCCCCAATCATTACGCCATTACGAGCAGAGGTTATTGAGCTTCCTGTACCGCTGGACCCAGCGATAAAATTCCTAAATCCTGTCATTGTTAAATTACCAACGTCTTGACCTATACACACGCTGTCTTCTGTTGGCGTGAATATGTCTATTATACCAGCAGAAGCGTTATTATTGGATATTGTTAATTTATTATTAGTTTTATCCCATACAAAATTATTGTCACCACCCAAAGAGCCAGAATCATTGAATTGTATTTGAGTCGTTGAGCCTGCAGGGAAAAAACTTATAGATGTAACAGGATAAGAATTTGAAACATTAATATTATTCCCACCAACAAAATACAATGTATCAGTTGGCGAAGTTGCGGCCATAGAGGTGACGCCATCGCTTATGTTTAGCCATAAGTTTTGGCTTGTATCATTATCATTTTGCCAAGTAAGAGAACCGGCACCGTCAGTTTTTAAAACTTGCCCATTAGAACCATCTATAAGAGGAAATTTATAAGTATTATTTATTTCAACTTCTCCGCTTGCTGTAAGTGCAAATCTTTGAGACCCTCCAGCTAACAAATGAAATTCATCGGTAGCGGTAGACCTTAAAATATGATGAGTAGAACCGTTTAAATTTAAATCATTATTAGAAAGACCGCCGTTGTCGATAGTAATGTTGTTTGTCGTGGTCGCTCCTAAATCTGTAACATTTTGCAATGTTTGCGTTTCTGTGTATCCGGTAATATATCCAGCATCATTGACTAATTCAGAGACATTGTCGCCACTAGATAAAAATTGTGATGTAGCATTGTTGTAAAGCGATAAATCTGTATCAATGCTCAAAGTGTCCCCAGTTAAACTTAGAGGCGAAGTTGCTGCTAAATTTGTATCGTCCGAAATATCAATAGTATTACCACCGGTAACAACTCCGCCAGCAGTATTTTTTAAAAATCCGGCCGTAGTCATCTCGTCAAAAATATAATCCCCCTTAGTTACATCGCTTGTTGTTCTAAAAGTAATGCTGTCAGAAGGATCAACACCACCGTAAAGAACCTGCCCGCCAGTACGCCCAAGCAATAAATGATATTGCGAGTGATCATCGTCACTAAGCCCGGTTAAAGCTCCATGATCTGTTACACCTCCACCAGCCCCCGCAATGTTCGGATATTGATGAATTGACATTGTTTATGGTGTTATTTCTACGCCGAAGACCGTAAAAGTCAAAGCGTCATTTGTTTCAGTCCTAACGGCTAGATTTCCGTTATCATCGTTCATTGTCCAATAGATGGAAAATTCTACCGTAGTGTTGGCGGCTATGTCAGGATCATAAATTAACGCTGTGCTTTGGTCGTAAGTTGTGCCGTCATCGTCAATAAACACTCTTGCTTTTACAGATGATCCTGTAGTATTACAAATCACTAAGCTCGTTATAATTGTGGTTGTCGAAGCCGGTGGGCTATAAATACTAGTTGCTGTCGTGTTAGGTGGTCTCAATTGCCCTAATTGTTTTCGTGTAAATGTTCCTCCACTAACAACTGGTAGCGGATTTAAATTATTAATAGGATCGCCATCGCTATCCAACAAGCCGACATTTTGGTTAGAGGCTCCACCCGACATATTAATTTTTTAATTATTTAAACTTAGCCGCTCTAACTTTTAATTCTCTAGCTTGCAAATCTTGCTCTTTAAAATCTAAGCCGGCTTTTTTATCATCTAAACTTTTTCGTTCATCTCTCTGTCTCAACGCTCTTTCATCTGCGTTCTTTCTTTCTTTTTCTAATTCTAACTTCTCAGCTTTTAATTGTTTTTCTAGTTTAGACAGCTCTTTTGCTTTTAATTCATTTTCGGCGTCTAACTCTTTATTATAAATCTCGACAATCTTCTCTTTATATTCAATTCTAGGAGTAAGGTCAATGTTTGCTTTCTTTTCTTTTAATTCAATCAATTGCTTCAATTCATCTGTAACTTGTTTTTTAACATTCTTGAGCTTACTAAGCCACTCATTTTTTTCTTGCTCTAATTCTTCTTTTTGTAAAGTTAAACTTTTCTCATCTTCTTTTAATTTAGCTTCAAGAGCATCGCATTTTATTTCTCTCTCTTTAACTTTCTTATCGTCAACAGATACCTCAACAGGTACCTCAATAATCTTCTCTTTATATTCAATCTTGTTAACAGTCTTAACTACAGGATTAAGGTCAATGCTTGCTTTTTTTTCTTCAAGCTCTTCAATCTCTTTTTTTAAACTTTCTATATTTTTTAAAAAAGACTTTTCGAGTTTTTCGTTTTCAGCCTTTAACTCTTTGGCTCGCTTTTCTTCGGCTTTAGCAAAATTCTGAAAATCAATCATTTGTGATCGAGCGACTCTAAGTTTTTCCGTTGCTTTGTCAAGTTCGTTGTTTTCCATAATTATTTTTTAGTTGAGAATGTATTAAAAACAGTAACTCCAGCCGTGCCAGTAATATATAAATTACTAATAAGCATACCGTAATCACTCCAAGTGATTTTGTAAGGAGATTGAGCAGCTGTTATTGTGATAGGGTCAGCAGTAACTAAATTAATTCTAACCGTAATAGTTGCGTCTGTTGTAATTTCGACGAAAGTGCTAACAGGAAGATTTGTAAAGCCTCCATGAGTTGCCTTAAAGTCTACATTAGTCCCACTATGCGAAGCAGAATTAGAGTCATATTTGTTATAGTTGACAGTATTGAAATCCGACAAATCACTATACATCGATAAATTGTCAAACAACATTGCTGCCTCGGTGTCAGAAGT
>Ga0208644_1001056_pt1 | contig 23793 bp, 31 predicted proteins | sample VirMetDEL_Nov_18_FD_184517 | JGI IMG/M metagenome (GOLD analysis project Ga0208644, IMG submission 184517) | Aqueous microbial communities from the Delaware River and Bay under freshwater to marine salinity gradient to study organic matter... | ecosystem: Environmental > Aquatic > Marine >...
GTGCGAAGTAATGGAAATTGCCGAGCTGCGCCAATCCGAAGCCCGCGACCGGCGGGCGCTCGAGAATAGCCTGAAACCGATAATCGCAGCGCCGCCGGAGTTCTTGCAGATCAACCGCAAGGGCCTGCACCCTTACATGGCCCCGAACCGCGTCCTGGTGGTGGCGTTCTCAAACGAACGGGCAGCGATCAGTATCCCTACGAACGACCGGCGGTGGTTTTGCCTATGGTCCGACGCCGGCCGATTGCCAGAGGCCGACGCGCGGCGCTTGTGGACTTGGTATAAACACAAAGGCGGCTTTGCGGCCGTTGCCGCGTATTTGCACGGCCGTGACGTTTCAGCGTTTAACCCAGGCGCCGCGCCGCCGATGACCGAGGCCAAGATGATCATGATCGACCACGGCCGCAGCACGGCCGAGGCGTATTTAATCGAATTGATCACAAACCGAACTGGCGAATTCGCGACCGGCGTTATCGCGTCGCCGTTCTTTTCGCTTTGCGACCGGCTACTAGGTAACGCGCCGCCGGGCGTCAAAATTCCGCCTATGGCGCTTTTACACGCGCTGAATGAGTCGGGCTGGGTCGACCTGGGCCGCGTACACTCGCGCGACTTTAAGACCAAGAAACAGCTATTCTGCGCGCCAGACATGGCCGACATGTCGCGTACTGAATTGCGCCGCTTGGCCGAACAAACCCCAGCGCCGGCCGCCGTGCGCTTGGTCAAATAAAAAACCCCATGCTTGGCCTCGGGCCGAGCATGGGGCAAAGTGGCGCGTCAAGCGCGCCGCCGGTGGGAGCAAACCGGCGCTAGAATCGTCGCATAAGAATCAGTATCGCGGCAAAAATTTTAATCAAAACCATGCGGGCCCTCGCTTTCCTGATCGAGCGCTTCGGCCGCTTCGCGCTCGAGTCGCTTGATCACACGCGAATCTAAGATATCGGCGATATCGCAGGGCGACCCGACCGGCCGCGCATGTATTAGCCAAGCGGTGGCCGGTAGACCGACCGACCGGTCGGCCGGTTCGAAGTCATACCAGCACGTCAAATTAATATCGGCGATCGATTGCTCGACGCGCTCCAGGTACCGCGCGTAGGGCCGCCGAGCGCCGGCGACGGCGGCCGCATCTTTTCTCGCTTCATTCATCATTGAAAACCTCGCATAGTGGGATTGTCGAGTCATACTGCGCGGCCGTTTCGACGTTTAGCCGAGGGAAATATTCGCCGGCGATAAGGAAATTCAACGATTCAAACCGTCGGACATATTCGGCCGTCGATACGGCCGGCGACCATGTCGGAAATTTGCGAATATCTTTGGGTTTCTTTTGCTTATACGGTTTGCGCGCAAGCTTGGCCAATTCGAGCGGGTCGCGGTCGAATTTCACTTTGTACGTGGTACCGTCGATAACTATAGTTTGCATAGCGTTAACTCCATTAGGTTAGATTGTGCAACAACCGCAGCATGGCGCATCGATACAGCGGCCGCGCGCGTTGCGGTAGTAATCGCGCGGCCCTTGTTCGCTGATTAGCGTGATAGTGTCGATTCGGTACCCGCGGCGCTGCAATAGCACTGTGCGGCCGCGTTTCCATTGAATGACGTCACCCGGTAATATGCGCGCGCCGGTGGCCGCGCAGAATCCGTCATATTTCGCTGTAATGGTTTTCATAGCTCAGATTCCAAATAAATTTCAGGGTCTTCGAAACAATCCCAGCAAGCGAGCCAAAAAACTCGGTCCAAATTTGCCGCGTGGTCTGACAATTCGGCGTCATCCCATGCGCCATACTCGCGCAAAATACTTTTCAAAAGCGCCGGATTGATATCGGGCTTTGATTCGGCCGCAACGGCCGCATCATTGGCGCCGGTATGGCATACGCTGTCAATTTGCGCTTGCGTGATCTTGATTTCGACACGGCCGGAACCGTCGCACCAAAAATAATTTTTCATCATGCGGCCCTTTTCATCATAATCACCTTGTTCATTTTCTTACCGTGCGCCGGGTACGCGATCACCTTAACGCGCTTGTCATAGCACGCGCGGCACTGCCCGCAAGCGCCGCCGTTATCATAGGCGCCGCAGAGCTTGGTGCCACGCTTGGCATCGGCCGGCGTGGGAACAATGACCGAACCGTGTAAACCCTTTACATACTCGCCGGTGATTGAGTCACTGGAAAAGCGCACGCAAACATTTTTAAGCGCTTGCATTTCCGACAATACTTGACGGAATTTTGGGAATTTATACATGCGCGTCGGTAGCCAATGGCGGACCCATGGCGTGCGCTTCATTACTTCAAGAATCTTTTCAGCAAGCGCAAGCGTGTACATGTCACCCGAATCAAACCAACGAAAATAGGTATCTTTGGCCAATTCGGCGGCCATATCGTCGACCCACGCCATACGCTGCCAATCTTTTTTATTGTGCGCGCGCGGCGCTTTGACATTCGCGAATCGGTAATTGCCTGTCGTGGCATAACAACCCGCGCACGCGTCAACTAATTGACCCGGCGCTGCGATACTGCCCGGACATGTGTCGAGCGCTTCGAGCGACCATGAGCGCACGCCGTCAAGCTTAGAAGTGACTGAGATTTTCATTTTTATAGCTCCGAAGTAAGTTAAAAAGCTTCGATTCGATAATCGGAAGGCTCATAGTCCATGCCTGCCGAGTCCATGTCGGCAAAATGTTCTGCTAGCTCTTTGGCCGCTTCAGCGGCGGAATTGAAAATGTGCGGCGAACCGTTGACGGCCCATACGTTTTCGCCCATAAATAACACTTGGTAATGTGGCATGATTAAACCCTTTCAGAATGAGAATAAAAAGTAAAAGAACACCCACATAATCAGCGCGCCAATAGCGCCGCCGATCATTTCTAGAATTGTCGGTTTGTCATGCATGATGCCCCCCAGGGTAATAAGTGTAAAAGATTGTGTTGCATGCGTAAAATAGCACACAAATATAGACTGTCAAGAATTATTTTACATTCTTGAGTAATTTGCTCGGGTTTGCTAGTGATTGCTTTGCATTGTGGGTCATGTGTGGGTCATGTGTGGGTCATGGAATTGGGGCGAATGACCCACGCGAAAAGCGTTGATGCGCCACGGTTTTAGGGGTTTGTGGGTCATGTGGGTCATGTTTTTTCAAAGTCTATGGAAATTATGTAAAAATAGGAAAAGGCCACGTTACGGCCGCGCTATGGCCGTGTAAAAGAATTTTTTCGTCGAGCGGTAGCGATTCAAAATGCATGACCCACATGACCCACATGACCCACATATAGGAAATTTATAGATTGATGTTATGCCAAAAAGACCGATAGAAAACCCGAAAATGTTCCAGCGAAAGTTAACAGAGAAACAATTAGCGGTTCTGTTAGCGGCCGGCGCAGGAAATACCACAGAAGGCTTGGAAGTGTTAGTAGAATGCTATCAGCGCCTCTACAATGCCGGCATTAAGAATGATGCTCAATTAGAAACATTCATCAATCGTATAAATAAATCGTGAGATATAAGCTTGATGAATGACGGCGACAGGTACCGGCAAAATGGTCCCGCACACTTTCACCTATCACTAAAAGCTATTAATCCTGGCCAGGTGATAGTCAATCTCTCTGGCGATAGCCTGCGTTAATCGCCCGCGCATCATGTCTTCATAACCTGCGTTATGTAAAACGCGCGCGGCCGTCGGCCGGTAGGCTTTGGCTATCGATCGCTTGCTTTTCTGATAACTTTGATGGGGGGGGGGTCTAGTGGTCAATTAAAATTTGCGGGTGCCACCAACCCACAAAAAAAAAGCAAACTGACCAAAACGGCTAACGGCCAAAACAGCCGAAAAATGGCTACAATGCCCGCAGCTTTCCAACTGGAGAAAAAGCGATGGCAACGGAATACAAAGCACCACGCAAGCTGCCGATGACTGAGAGTCAGAAGATCAAGGAGCTGCGCCGGATGATGATCGAGGGGCGCGGTAAGGCCGTTGTCCAGAAGATCATCGACATTGCACTGGAAGATGGCCACCCAGGCCAGATGGCGGCGTTGAAGATGTGCGTCGACCGCACCTTGCCGGTCAGTATGTTTGAGAAGAGCAACGGCCAGCGCAGCGCAGTCACGATCAATATCACAGGACTGGACGGCACGCCGCTCCAGATCGGCGCACCCAGCGCCACCGAACCGCTGACGCTGGAGATGGACACGCTCCAGCCCCAAGGAGACATCAATGGATAGTTATCTGGACAGTTTGGGGCTAACGCCGGCCGAGCTGAACAAGGTTATGTACCACCGCGCGAACATGGCCAATCCTGGCCGCGACGCCGAAGGGAACCCGATCACCATCTACGCCACCGGCATTGAGATTCCGTCGGGAAAGTACAAAGGGCAGTTCGTGTCGGTGCCGGGGTACGTCGGCGGGCGCGTCATTGAGGACGAGGGCGAGCTGTGGAAAACTTGGAAGAAAGACATCAACGCGGGTAAGTGGCCAATCTACCCGACCAGCGACGCGCTAAACGCGCGGGATAGCTGGCTGCACCAAGTCATGGACCGTGACATGCAGATGCTGCGCGCGCAACAGGCGCCGGCAGCGCCGCTGGCGCCCGCGTTCATGTACAAAGACCCGTTCGGAGCGCCTGACTAATGGCTGACCTTAATTTTCAGTTGCTGCCGTGGCAGCAGACGGTCTTCTCCGACCCGACGCGGTTTAAAGTGGTGGCCGCCGGGCGCCGGTGCGGCAAATCCAGACTGGCGGCGACCACCTTGTTGATTGAGGGGCTGCGCTGCCCGCCCGGCTCGGCCGTGCTGTACGTCGCGCCCACCAACGGGCAGGCGCGGCAGATTATCTGGAACGTGTTGCTGGACCTGGGGCGGGACGTCATCGCCGGCAGTCATATAAACAATCAAGATATCACTTTGATCAATGGCGCGACAATTTATGTCAGGGGCGCCGACCGGCCGGACACGCTGCGGGGGGTCAGTTTGACCTACGCCGTGCTGGACGAGGTAGCGGACATTAAGCCGGAGGCGTGGGAACAGGTCATCCGGGCGAGCTTGTCGGACAAGAAGGGGCGCGGGCTGTTCATCGGCACGCCCAAGGGGCGGAACTGGTTCCACGACCTGTACAAGTTGGGGCAGACGCAGAACGACAGCGACTGGAAGAGTTGGCACTTCACCACCAAGGACAACCCGCTGATCGACCCCACTGAGATCGAGTCGGCGAAAAAGACGCTGTCGACGTTTGCATTTAAGCAAGAATACATGGCCAGCTTCGACAACGCGGGCTCGGACGTGTTTAAGGAAGAGTGGATCAGGTACAGCGACGAGCCGCAGTACGGCAGCTACTACGTGGCGGTCGATCTAGCGGGGTTCGAGGAAGTTGCCAAGCAGGCGGCGAATTCGAAAAAGCGGCTGGACGAGTCGGCGATCGCGATTGTCAAAGTGACCGAGGACGGGACGTGGTGGGTGAAGGAGATTCAGCACGGACGGTGGGACATCCGGGAGACGGCGGCGAAGATTTTGATGGCGATGCGCGACTACCGGCCGATGTCGGTGGGGATCGAGCGGGGGGCGCTAAAGAACGCGGTTTTGCCGTATTTGAGTGACTTGATGCGTAAGAATAATGTATATTCGCACATAGTTGACCTTACGCATGGCAACCGAAAGAAAGCCGACCGGATAATCTGGGGACTTCAGGGTCGTTTCGAGCATGGCCGCATTGTGCTAAACGAAGACGGCGACTGGGAAACATTCCTCGACCAACTGCTGCTGTTTCCTGCGCAGGGCGTACATGATGACTTGCCCGATGCATTGTCCTACATAGATCAGTTGGCCGTAACCTCTTACTTTGAGGACGACGCGGGCGATGATTGGGAACCAATCGACGTGATCGCTGGAGTGTAAGATGGACCAAAACGACTTTGATCAGCCCGACGAGGCTGATAAAGAACTGGTGGCGTTTGTCACCGACCACTGCGACCGCTGGCGCGTCTACCGCGATACTAACTTTTTGCCGGATTGGGAAGAATACGAGCGTATCTTCCGTGGCCAATGGGCCGTTCAAGACAAGACACGCGACTCTGAACGCAGTCGCATCGTCACCCCCGCAACACAACAGGCCGTAGAGACACGAAACGCCGAGATTATGGAGGCGATTTTCGGCTCCGGCGAGTTCTTCGACATCAAAGACGACATCCAAGACGTTAACGGTAACCCGATGGACGTCGAGATGATCAAGAATCAGTTGATGGAGGACTTCAAGAAGGACAAACTCCGCAAATCGATGGAACAAATCGAGCTGATGGCGGAGATTTACGGCACTGGCGTGGGCGAAATCATGGTGTCGATGGAGAAGGAGTACCTCCCAGCGACGCAACCGATCCCCGGGCAGATGGGGCAGGCGGCCATTGGCGTGCTAGAGAAGCCGCGCGTGTCGGTCAAGCTGGTGCCGGTGAACCCGAAAAACTTTTTGTGGGACCCGAACGGCACGACAGTCGAAGATTGCATGGGCGTGGCGGTCGAGAAGTACGTATCGATCCACAAGGTGGTGCGCAACATCGAGCGCGGCATCTACCGCAAGGTCAACATCACCCCGACCTACGAAGAAACGCAGTTAGAACCCACACAAGAGATCAGTCAGTACCAAGATGAGAAGGTCAAACTGCTGACCTACTACGGTTTGGTGCCGCGTGAGTACTTAACAGGCAACGATGAAGACGTCGTTGAGCTGTTCCCGGAAGATTCGGCGGCCGAAGACTACCAAGACATGGTCGAGGCGATCGTAGTGATCGCCAACGATGGGATGTTACTGAAGGCGGAAGAGAATCCTTACATGATGAAGGATCGTCCGCTGCTGTCGTACCAGAACGACACGGTGCCGAACCGTCTGCCAGGGCGTGGGACGGTCGAGAAGGCGTACAACTCGCAGAAAGCGATCGATGCCGAGGTGCGCTCGCACCTAGACAATCTGGCGCTGACCTCTTCACCGATGATGGCAATGGATGCGACGCGTCTGCCGCGCGGGATGAAGTTCGAAGTGCGGCCGGGCAAGGCGCTACTAACCAACGGTAACCCGAACGAGATTCTGTTCCCGTTCAAGTTTGGTCAGACAAGCAACGACAACCTGGCCACCGCAGCGAAGTTTGAGAACATGCTGCTGCAAGCCACCGGTACGCTTGATTCACAGGGTATGGTGAGTCAGGTTGCACGCGATGGCGGCGGTGCGGGCATGTCGATGGCCGTTGCATCGATCATTAAGAAGTACAAACGCACGCTGGTGAACTTCCAAGAGGACTTCTTGGTGCCGTTCATCAAGAAGGCGGCGTTTAGATACATGCAGTTCGACCCCGAGCGCTATCCGTCGGTCGATATGAACTTCGTGCCGACTGCGACGTTGGGCATTATCGCCCGCGAGTACGAGCAGGCGCAGTTCATCTCGCTGTTGCAGACCTTGGGGCCGAACACACCGGTGCTGCCGATCATCTTGAAGGGCATCGTGGCTAACAGCTCACTGTCGAACCGCATGGAGTTGATGTCAGCGCTCGATCAGATGTCGCAACCGAACCCAGAACAGCAGCAGATGGCGCAGATGCAGCAGCAGCTCGCACTGCAAGCAGCGCAGGCGCAGATTGCGGTCAATCAGACGCAGGCAGAACAGAACCGTGCGGAGGCCACGAAGACGTTGATCGAGGCACGATTGAAGCCCGTCGAGACGGAAGCGAAGATCATGTCGGCCACGACGCAGAACTTGCCGAATCAGGCGGATGTTGCTTCTAAAGAGTTCGACAAACGCGTTAAAGTCGCGGAGTTGATGCTGAAAGAAGCCGATATCAAGAACAAAACCAAGATTGTCGAGTTGCAGATGTCCAAAGCACGCGACGGTATAGCTGGGCTTGAGAACCAGTTTCTACAAGAACTCAAGGAAGGGCTTAAATAATGGACATCGAAAAGGTTTTTGAACTCAGCGACGACGATCTGACGTTAAAGAGCGCCACGAACGCGGTTTACGAAGCACGCGAGATGCAGAAAAAGCGCCTGAGCGAGAATGTTCAGGCGGTTTTGCAAGCATTGACGCAAATGAAGTCGTCGATTGAAGGTAAGTACGACGATATCGCGGTTGCTCTCGAAAATCGCATTGCAAACATCCGTGATGGTGTCGATGGCCGCGATGGTGTCGACGGTCGACCCGGCCGCGACGGCCGTGATGGCAAGGACGGCGCGCCTGGACGTGCTGGCCGTGACGGTGCGGCGGGTCGAGACGGTATCGACGGTCAAGATGGTGTGTCGGTCGTCAATGCGTACCTTGATTTTGACAACAGCTTGGTGATTGAGCTGTCGAATGGCCGCCAAGTGAACGTCGGCGAGATTCTGCCGCCAGACATCTCCGATCGCTTGAAGGTCATCATCAATCAAGGCGCCAGCGGTGGTGGCGGTGGTGGGGCATCACTGCCCGATCAGACGGGGAACGCCGGGAAGTTCCTGACCACCGACGGTAGCGAAGCGTCGTGGGGTACACCTGCGGGCTCGGGCGATGTCGTTGGTCCTGCGTCTAGTACGGACAACGCGATTGCTCGATTCGATAGCACGACTGGCAAGCTGCTTCAGAACTCAGTCGTCACGGTGTCGGACACTGGCGCGGTTGCTGGTGTGACATCACTAGCTACTGCGAGTTATGTTGACTTCAATACGTCGCCAACCGTTACTAATGCTGCTGGTCGACTGTATTGGGACAGCACACAGAAGACGTTGAGTGTTGGGTTGACTACGGATATTGCTGCGGATATTGGGCAGACTCTGTATGCCTACGTGACGAATGACGAAGCAGTCACGATCAATAAGGGCCAGCCGGTCTATATGTACGCTGCGCAAGGCGACCGCGTATCGGTCAAACTTGCGTATAACACGGGCGACGCAACATCTGCCAAGACATTGGGTGTTTGTGCAGAAAATATTGCCGCAGGACAGACTGGTCTTGTTCTATGCCAAGGTGTGCAAGACGGATTAGATTTGAGCGCGTACACCGCAGGCGACACGCTGTATCTGGGTTCAACTGCTGGCACGCTGACTAATACTAAGCCGTATGCACCAAACCATTTGGTTTATATCGGTGTGGTTGAACGTGCTAACGCGGGCAATGGTCGTCTGTACGTGCGCGTGCAGAATGGCTTTGAGATGGATGAGCTGCATAACGTCTCAGCGCAGAACCCAACGAACGGCCAAGTACTGATCTATAACGAATCGACCAGTCTGTGGGAGAAGAACACGCTCACCGCAGGCAGTGGCATCACGGTCACTAATGGTGCTGGGTCGATTACGATTGCATCGTCTGGCGGCGGTGGTACTGGCGATGTCGTTGGGCCTGCTTCGTCGACCGACAATGCAGTGGCCAGGTTCGATGGCACGACGGGCAAGCTGGTACAGAACTCATCGTTTGTCGTTAACGACAGCGGCGAGGTGACCACGGGTGTCTGGAAAGGTACTGAGGTCACCGTGCCGTATGGCGGCACGGGTGTAGCATCGTTGACCGGCATTGTTAAGGGCAACGGCTCCAGTGCTTTTTCTGCGGCGACTGCCGGTACTGATTATCTCGAGCCGCCATCAGGCACCGCGATTCTGAAAGCAAACAGTGGTGGCGCTCTTGCTAACGCCACTGCGGGTACCGACTATCTTGCTCCGCCGTCTGGTACAGCGATTCTGAAAGCGAATAGCGGCGGCGCGCTGGCGAATGCCACTGCTGGTACGGATTATGTTAGCCCGACGGGTACTGAGACACTGACCAATAAGACGCTAACTAATCCTACGGTTACGAACTACGTCGAGACTCCGTTTACAGCGAACAGTGGTACGGCTATTACGTTGGCTTTAACTAACGGTACTGTCCAGATCATTACATTAACAGGTAACGCGACAATTACGATGCCTACAGCGACATCGGGTAAGTCGTTCCTGCTGATGTTGAAACAGGATGGTACTGGTAGCCGGACTGTTACATGGTCAACGGTGAAATGGTCTGCTGGAACTGCGCCTACGATTACTAGTACAGCGAGTAAACAGGATATTTTCTCGTTCTTTGCTGATGGCACTAACTGGTATGGCGTAACTGTTGCTCAGAACTACACTCCGTAATATATGTCTTACGTTTATATGTTAATTGACAGCAGAAACAATACGCCTTTTTACGTTGGTAAAGGTAATGGTGACCGCTGCAATTTTCATGTAAAAGAAGCAATATATTATAAAAAAAGAAAATCATTGAAGTTGAGCAAAATCCGTAGCATTCTTAATGATGGTCATGAAGTGACGGTCGTTAAAGTTGAGGATAATGTTTCTGATGAAATGGCTATGGATTTTGAGTGCTTATTGATAAGCGAAATGCGTAGTCATGGATTTGAACTTACAAACATGACCGATGGTGGAGACGGAGCGTTAGGCTATAAGCACTCGGAAGGTCATAAAGAATATATGTCTACCTTGCAGAAAGGTAGGGTTATTTCTGAATCTCACAAACTAAAAATGCGTAAGCCCAAATCTGATGAAGGCAGAGCAAACATAGCTAAAGCAAGAAAAGAGTCTACTTATATACCATCAACAGAAACAAAGTTAAAAATATCATTGGCACTAAAAGGTAGGATTAGTCCAATGAAAGGAAGAAAGCAGACTGAGGAAGCAAGACAAAAGATGAGTGTTTTAAGAAAAGGTATTAAAAAGCCTAGAGTTTTTTGCCCACATTGCGAGAAAGACATTGCTGTAAATACTGCTAGTCGCTGGCACTTTGATAATTGCAAGGAGAAAATATAATGTTCGCGGCTAAAAACACAGCAGCTCCTTCAGGCGAAGCGGTTTACATAGAATCGGTATTCTCGACGTACTTGTATACGGGGGATGGAAGTGGTTTTTCCGTTAATAACGGAATAGACCTGTCAACAAAGGGCGGCTTGGTTTGGCTGAAAGACAGAACATCAGCCAATATCCATGAACTTTTTGATACCGCTAGAGGTGCCACATATTTTCTAAGGTCTGATGCAACAAACGCCCAAGGCCAAAATAGCAATACTTTAACGTCATTTAATACAAACGGTTTTAACATTGGCGATGCCGCAGCCATAAATACATCAACCAATAAATACGTCTCATGGACATTCCGCAAACAAGCTAAGTTCTTTGATGTGGTGACTTATACGGGCAATGGCGCTTTTTCAAGAACTATTTCTCACAATCTTGGGTCTACGCCGGGATTCATAATTATTAAAGAAACTAGTCAAGCTGATGATTGGTGTTGTTTGGCTAGAGATAGTTCTGGAAATTACCAGTATCTATTTTTAAACCTTACCACAGCAACGCAAGGTTCTAGTTCGGTAGCCAGCACAGCGACTAGTACGACCGTTGATTTAGGGGTAATTCGCACTACTGGTTTTGGCTTAAATCAAATTAATGAAGGTGGCTTTACTTATGTAATGTATCTATTCGCTCACAACGCTGGTGGCTTTGGCGCTACTGGTGCGGACAATGTGATTAGCTGTGGGTCGTTTACGGCAGATGGTTCTGGTAATGCCACGGTGAACTTGGGGTATGAGCCGCAATGGGTAATGATTAAAGCATCAAGCACAACTGCTCCTTGGAATATGTTTGATGTTATGCGTGGAATGGCAGTAGGGGGGTCTGGTAGCAACAATGACCAGATTTTACAGGCTAACTCTTCTGGTGCTGAAACAGCAAGTTATGGCTGCGACCCATCTTCAACGGGGTTTATTGCTAATGGTTGGGGTGCCTCTCAAACCTACATCTACATCGCCATCCGTCGTGGCCCGATGAAAACGCCGACGAGTGGAACGAGTGTGTTTAGTCCAAACACCGCAACCGGAGTTCAAACATCTGGATTCCCGATTGATTTAACTCTTGGTGCGCTCCGTACAGGTGGCAGCAATGCTCAATATTCGTATGACAGGCTTCGTGGTGGCACTCAATACTTAATTACAAGCTCAACAGCGGCAGAAGCCAGCGGCACTTCACTTGGTTTTGATTCAAATACTGGGTTGACATATAGTTTCCCGGCTAATTATGTAAATTGGTTCTTCCGTCGCGCTCCCGGCTTCTTTGATGTGGCGTGCTATGCGGGTAACGGAAGCACTCAAAGTGTTACCCACAACTTAGCAGTAGAACCAGAACTTATTATTGTTAAGTGGAGAAGTGGCGGCGCAACAGCATATGATTGGCGCATATATCACAAAGATTTAGGTATAACAAAATGGGGCAAGTTTTCCTCTGATGCCTTTAGCACCGCATCTTCTCCATACCCTTGGGATACTCCAACAAGCTCGGTATTTAAACTTGGAGATGGCTCAACATGGCTTTCTATTAATGGGTCTGGAAGAAATTTCGTCGCGTACCTATTTGCTTCTGTGTCGGGCGTATCCAAAGTAGGCAGCTACACCGGCACAGGCACGACGCAGGTCATTAACTGCGGCTTTACTGCAGGCAGTCGGTTCGTGATGATTAAGCGTACTGACAGTACGGGCGATTGGTACGTTTGGGATACGGCTAGGGGCATCGTTAGCGGTAACGATCCTTACTTGCTGCTAAACGATACCGCCGCCGAAGTGACCAGCACAGACTACATTGACCCTGCTAACTCTGGTTTTGAGATAAGCAGCACAGCACCAGCAGCGATTAACGCTAACGGTGGTTCCTTCATTTTCTTTGCAGTGGCGTAGAGGACAACTATGGAAATCAGACTTAGAACAGGGCAAGTGATGACAGAGAGCGAGTTTCGCGCTGCTCATCCGAACACCAGTTTTCCTCAACAGCTGACGGTTGAGCTGCTGGATGGCTTTGATGCTGATCCGGTATTAAATGGCGCACAAGCACAGCCAACGAGATACCAGACTGCTTATCGTGATGGTGTCGAGGAAATCAATGGGCAGTGGTTTACCAAGTTCTCCGTTGCGGATATGGACGCTGAAGCCATTGCCTCTATTGATGCAAATCAGGCAAAATCTGTACGAGACGAAAGAAACCGTAAGTTGACTGCTTCTGATTGGACTCAGGTTGCTGATGCTCCGGGGGATCAAGCGGCTTGGGCGACCTACCGCCAGGCGCTAAGAGACATGCCAAACCAAGAAGGCTTTCCTTGGGAAGTGACTTGGCCAGAGGAACCCTAATGGACCCAAAATTACAAAAATACTATGAAGAGCGATTTGCCATGATGGCAACGCAGGGGTGGTTAGATTTGCAAGAAGATATCGATAATATAATAGCTTCCTTGCAGAACATTTCTGTGATAGAAGGCGAAAAAGATTTACAATTTAAGAAGGGCGAATTGTCCATTCTCACTTGGCTGAAAAACCTAAAATCGGTCAGCGAACGAGCATATGAGGATTTGAATGCGCCGAATGTATGAATTTCTCTGCGAAAGCGGAGTAAAGATCGAGCGACTTGCTGATTATGAGCAGCAAATCGTTTGTTGTATGTGTGGCAAGTCAGCCCGCCGCACAATTTCGAGTCCGAATTTCAAGCTCGAGGGGTGGTCAGGTCATTTTCCAACTGCGTATCACCAGTTTGACCGAAAACACCGCGAAAAGTTAGAATCGGAACGCAAAGCAAACGGATAAACCCACGCGGCCCCGTTTAATCCTGGGAACCAAAAGATGGCAGGAAAAGGAACCAAAACATGTTGATTGACAAAGAACCTGAGATGCCTAGCGAGTTGGAGGCAGAGGAAGCGAAACTACCCGAAGCAGTAGCCGAGTCTAAGCCGGAATTACCGGATCGGTACCGAAATAAGTCGCTTGAGGACATCATCAAGATGCATCAAGAGGCCGAAAAGGTCATCGGAAGACAGGCGCAAGAAGTCGGGGAAGTGCGGAAACTGGCAGACGAGCTAATCAAGCAGAATCTCGGCGCGCGGCAAACAACTGTTGAAAAAGAAGAGCCGGAAGTAGATTTCTTCGACGACCCGAAGAAGGCGATTCAGAAGACGATCGAAACGCATCCTGACGTGCTGGCCGCCCGCGAGGCGTCAGCGCAGTTCAAGACGCTACAGGCAAGGCAAAAGCTGGCGCAGACACATCCTGATTTTGAGCAATTGCTTCAAAGTGAGGACTTTGCAAACTGGGTTAAGTCGTCTCCAGTGCGCATCGAGTTGTACGCCAAAGCAGACAGCCAAGCTGACTTCGATTCGGCAAACGAATTGTTCTCTACCTACAAAGAGTTGCGCAACATTCGTGGTGAACAGGCCAAACAGCAGGCAACTGCTGCACGCCAGCAGACTATGAAGGCCGTGCAAGTCGATAGTGGTGGAACCGGGGAGAGTTCGAAGCGAGTTTACCGACGTGCTGACCTTATTCGGCTGAAAATGACCGACCCAGCCCGATACGACGCGCTGTCCGAAGAAATTATGGCGGCCTACGCGGAGGGAAGGGTCAAGTAAACTTTTGACCTCAAGGAGTTAAACATGGCTAATACAGCTTTTTCCCCAGCAAATAGCGTTACCCCAACAACAGCAGCAACCTTCATTCCAGAGATTTGGAGTGATGAGATTATTGCCGCCTACAAGAAGAACCTCGTTCTGGCCAACCTGGTCATGAAGATGAACTTCAAGGGCAAGAAGGGTGACACCGTCCACATCCCAGCACCGACCCGTGGTTCCGCATCGGCCAAAGTATCGACCGACGCAGTGACCCTAATCGCTGCAACTGAATCCGAAGTCCAGGTATCGATCAACAAGCACTATGAATATAGCCGCTTGATCGAGGACATCGTCGAGGCGCAGGCGCTGAACTCGCTGCGTCAGTTCTACACTGCCGACGCTGGTTATGCACTGGCTCGCCGTGTTGATACTGATCTGGTGCAGCTCGGCCGTGCATTCAACGGCGCAACCGTTGGCACCGACGACTATGCAACTTCGGCATCGTCGACCAAAGCCTACGTCGGCTCGGACGGCACCACCGCGTACAACAGCTCGACATCGAACGCTGCTGCACTGACCGATGCTGCTATCCGTCGCACGATCCAGCGTCTGGATGACAACGACACCCCAATGGATGGTCGTTTCTTTATCATCCCTCCATCGTCGCGTAACACCCTGATGGGTCTGGCACGCTACACCGAACAGGCTTTTGTGGGTGACGGCAGCGCCATCCGCAACGGTGAGATCGGTAACCTGTACGGTATTCCTGTGTTCGTCACTTCCAACGCCGACTTCGGTGCTGGTAACGCGGGCGCTGACCGTATCTGCTTGATGGGTCACCGCGATTCGATGGTACTGGTTGAGCAGATGGCAGTTCGTTCGCAGACTCAGTACAAGCAGGAATACCTCGGTACCCTGTTCACTGCTGACACTCTGTACGGCGTTAAGGCAATCCGTACTGCGGCCTCGACCGGCGCAGCGCTGTCGTCCTCGGCATTCGCTCTGGCTGTTCCAGCCTAATTGAACTCCCCCGGTGAAAGCCGGGGGGCTAACCTAATTAGGAGGACATCATGGCAAATGCAACTTCCGTGACCGTTCGTGCTGGTTCTGACCAGTTTCGCGGTCTGTATTCTGACACTTGGCTGGTAAAAGCCACGCTGAACGCCGATAGTTTGGTCGACGGCGCTGGCGACACCGACACTGTTGCCGTTCCAGGCGTTGCCTTGGGCGACATGGTGTTAAGCGCTTCATTGGCTGTCGACGTAGCAGGTCTGATCGTGACCGGTTATGTCAGCGCGGCTGATACCGTCAGCATCCGTTTCCAAAACGAAACTGGCAGCACTGTCGACTTGGCGTCGGCAACACTGCGTCTGGTTGTCGTTCGTTCCATCGCGTAATACCCGGGGGCTTCGGCCCCCGATCTCACTTCTGGAGGCAACATGGCCGCGACATTCCGCTGCTTGCAAAGCGGGCAAACTGTTACGTTTACGCTCCAGCACGATATTGACAGCATGAAAGGCCACGCTGGATACGTCCGTGTTGATGAAGACGCTCCCGTGGAGGATGACACCAGACAAGTCGTCATGACGCCGCCAGAGTACGCGCGTCGTCCTGGCCGCCCAAGGAAAGAGCATGTCGGAAATTGATCCAAGAGATTTTGGCAAGCTGGAGGCGCAAGTCGAAGCGTTGCAGAAAGAAGTCCACGGACTTCGCGATGACGTCAAACAGTTGCTGGAGATGGCCAACAAATCCAAAGGTGGATTTTGGGTTGGTATGTCGGTCGCGTCTGCCATCGGCGGCGTCATGACCTTTGTAGCAGATCGTCTATTTTTTAAGGGGTGACATCATGCCAATGGTTGATGGAAAGAAGTACCCGTACACGAAAAAGGGCAAGCAGGCGGCGGCTTCTGCCAAGATTAGCAAGCTGCGCAAGGAAGGCTACCCGCAGAAACAGGCGGTTGCGATTGGTTTGAGCATGGCAGGATTGGCCAAGAAGAAGGCCAAAAAATGAAGACGCCAGCTTGGCAGCGAAAAGCCGGTCAAAACCCTAAGGGCGGCTTGAACGCTAAAGGCCGAGCGTCTTATAATGCAGAAACAGGGGGAACCCTGAAATCGCCGGTCAAGTCCGGCGACAATCCGAGACGAGCTTCTTTTCTCGCAAGGATGGGCAACATGCCCGGCCCAGAGCGTAAAGACGGCGAGCCCACCCGGCTGCTGTTGTCGCTTCAAGCCTGGGGCGCCTCATCCAAAGCTGATGCAAAGGCAAAAGCTAAAGCTATTTCCGCAAGGAATAAGGCGAAGAAAAAATGACTTATCTCGAACTTATTAACGAAGTCCTCGCGCGGCTGCGCGAAACTTCCGTCCAAACGTCGACGCAGACGTCTTACTCCTCGCTTATCGGTCGGCTGGTGAACGACGCCAAGCGCCAAGTAGAGGACGCCTATTCTTGGAATGTGCTGGCGCAGACCATTGCCATCTCGACCACCGCCGGCACTTACGAATACAGCATGACGGGGGCGGGGCAGAAGTTCCGTTCGGACGAGGTGCTCAATGTGACCGATAACGTCATTATGCGCAACATCAGCAATTCGCAGATGCAACGTAAGCAGAACTTCTCGACGCCCACTAGCAGTTCACCAACGGAATATGCTTTTGATGGTGTCGACGCGTCTGGCGATACCAAGGTCGTCCTATACCCACGGCCTGACAACGTATATAGCTTGAAGTTCTTTGTTTACGTCCCGCAAGACGATTTAGTTATTGATAGTGACGTCTTGTTGGTCAAACCAGAATTGGTGGTTCAGAGCGCATATGCCCGCGCGTTGGTTGAGCGCGGCGAAGATGGTGGACTGAGTTCGTCGGAAGCCTTTGCACTGTACCGCACGATGCTGTCGGACTACATCGCCTTGGAAGTGTCGCGTTACCCTGAGTTTCAGGAGTTCGTGCCGACATGAGCCAGCCGATCCGTACCTTCAGCATTTCAGCGCCAGGTTTCTATGGCCTGAATACACAAGACTCGCCGCTAGACTTGGCGTCGGGCTTCGCGCTGACGGCCACGAATTGTGTCATCGACCAGTACGGCCGTGTCGGCGCGCGTAAAGGGTGGACGAAGGTAAACAGCAGCTCGGGCAACCTAGGCGCAAACGCCGTCGGCGTCATTCATGAGCTGGTGCAGACAGACGGCACGTTAACCGTACTGTTTGCCGGCAACAATAAAATATTCAAGCTTGGCACTTCCAACGCGGTCACCGAATTGACCTACGGGGGTGGCGGCACCGCGCCGACGATCTCTGCAAGCAATTGGCAGTGCGCGTCGTTGAGCGGCATCACGTACTTTTTCCAGACTGGCCACGACCCGCTGATCTACGATCCGGCCGTCAGCACGACGACCTACCGCCGCGTTAGTGAAAAGACCGGCTACGTATCGACGGTTCAGCAGGGCGACATCTGCATTTCCGCTTATGGTCGCTTATGGGTTGCAAGCACAGCGTCTAACAAGTCGACGGTGTACTTCTCCGATCTGTTGTCGGGCCACATTTGGAGTACCGGCACGGCAGGCAGTTTGAACGTGAACACGGTCTGGCCGAATGGGCCGGATGAAATTACAGGACTGGCTGCACATAACAACTTCCTGTTCATCTTTGGTAAGCGCCAGATATTGGTCTACCAAGGTGCTAACTCGCCATCGACGATGTCGCTGTACGACACAGTGGGTGGTATCGGTTGCATCGCGCGCGACTCCATCCAGAACACCAATACCGACGTAGTGTTCTTGTCGAACAGCGGCGTGCGGTCTATCTCCAGAACGATTCAAGAGAAGTCCGCGCCGTTTAATGACTTGAGCAAGAACGTCCGTAACGATTTGATGGCTGTAGCACTGGGTGAAGTGCCAAGCAGCATTAAAGCCGTTTACTCTGAAGTTAACGCGTTCTACGTGGTCGCATTCCAGACTTCTGGCCGCGCGTTCGTCTTCGACACTCGCGCACCGTTGCCCGATGGATCGCTGCGTGCCACCGAGTGGGATCACATTGAGCCTACTGCGTTACTGGCCAAGCGTGACGGCACGTTATTGATCGGCCAGACGGGCTACATCGGCGAATACGATGGCTATTTGGATGACACGAATACCTACCGGTTTTCCTATTACACAAACCATGCTGATTTAGGTGACCAGAACATCACGTCGATATTAAAGCGGATCAGCGTGGTGGTGATTGGCGGATCGAATCAGTTTATTACACTGAAGTGGGGCTTTGACTTTAGTGAGAACTATCTGTCGCAAAACGTGCAAATCCCTGCGCAGAATGTGTACGAGTACGGCATCGCCGAGTACAACATTGCTGAGTACGCCGGTGGGGTAGCGCTTCAAACTTTGTACGGCCAGGGAAGTGGATCAGGCAAGATCGTGCAGACAGGTTACGAAGCCGACGTTAACGGGTATCCGTTGTCTATTCAGAAGATTGAAATTCAGGCCAAGAATGGCCGCGTAAGTTAAGGAGTTTAACGTGAGCAATTACACCAAATCAACTGACTTTGCGGCCAAGGACGCGCTGTCTTCAGGTAACCCAGCTAAGATCGTCAAGGGTACCGAGATTGACACCGAGTTCAATAACATTGCGATTGCGATTGCCACAAAAGCTGAAAGCTCTGCTACAGGTTCGGGTAATGTTACCGGCCCTGGGACATCTAACGTCGGCGCGGTTGCTACCTTCGCTAATACCGACGGTACACTGCTTGCGAACAACTCTGCGGTCACTATTTCGTCAGGCACAATCACCGCGACAGGTTTCTCGGGCTCCGGCGCATCGTTGACGTCGCTTAGTGCGAGCAATATCTCTAGCGGTACGCTAAGTGCAAGCCGCCTACCATCTACCGCACAGACGACGGACACCGCGCAAACGGTGTCGGGTGAGAAGACGTTTACCGGCACAATTGGCGTCGGCGCTACTAACCCGGCCGCCGGATGGAACTTGTATTGCCAACAGAACTCCACCAACCCCGGCGCGGTGTTCTTCAACAATAACTCAAGCGGCTATGCACAAGCTAACGTCGTTGGTTCTGGCATCACGCAACTGGTACTGTTTCAGAAGTCCAGCACATCGGCGGCCACCGGCACGCTGACTGATGTCGGTTCGATCACGACCAGCGGCTCATCAACGTCGTACAACACGTCATCCGACTATCGTCTGAAGACGGATGTCGTGCCGCTATCCAATGCGATCACGCGGCTTAAAGAGTTGTCGCCGTATCGATTCAAGTGGATTGCGACACCTGACGCGCCAGCCGTTGATGGTTTCTTGGCGCATGAGGTGTCGCCTGTCGTGCCAGAGGCCATCGTTGGTGAGAAGGACGCAGTGAAGGCGGACGGATCGATTAAGCCGCAGGCGATTGACCAGGCGAAGTTGGTGCCGCTGCTAGTCGCCGCGTTGCAAGAAGCGGTTGCACGGATTGAAGCATTGGAAGCGCAATGATTACGCATCACTTTTCTGACGGGCTGTACGCTAAAGAAATACGTGTCCCAGAAGGCACGGCGATTCTCAAGCATACGCATGACTTTAGCCACCTGTCTATTTTGGCAGAAGGCATGGTCGCGGTGATGATCGGGGATTCTGTAGATATTGTTCGTGCGCCAGCATGTATCGAAATTAAGTCTGGTGTAGTGCATGGCGTTAAGGCTGTTACGGATTGTGTTTGGTATTGCATACACGCCACTGACGAAAAAGACCCGTCAAAAGTGGACGATGTATTAATCGGAGGAAAGTGAAATGCCTATTTTTTCAGCGCTCATAGGGGGCGGCCTTGGCCTGTTAGGCAGTTCTATGCAAGCAAGCGCTGCCCAAGACGCGGCGAGTACAAGCGCTGACGCGCAACTCGCCGCCGCGCGTATTGCTGCTGAAGAGGCGCGCTTTAGGCCGGTCGGCATAACGACGCGGTTTGGCGGCAGCACCTTCGGGTTTGACGACCAAGGCCGGCTGACTAGTGCAGGCTATATCCGTTCGCCGATGCTGGAAGACTATCAACGTCGACTAGAGGCGTTGACGGGGCAACGACTAAGCGAGGCTGAACAAGCAGGCGCGTTATACAACCCCTTACGTGGTGCTGGTACCTCTTTAATGGATTTGGGGCAACAGTACCTAGCTGAATCGCCGCAACAAGTCGCCGAGAAATATATGGCAGGCCAGATGGACTTGCTGACACCGACGCGCGAGCGTCAATTGGCGGGCTTACGCACTAACCTATTCAACACCGGGCGTACTGGGCTATCCGTCGGCGCAACTGGTTTGCGTCCTGGTGGCGGTGAAGGGTTAAGAGCAGCTAATCCTGAAATGGAAGCGTATTACAACGCGTTAGCGCAACAAGACGCAGCGTTGGCGACAGAAGCGCAGAAGCGTGGTCAAGAGCAATTGGCATTTGGCACTAGCCTGTTTAACACCGGCGCTGGTTTGCTTGGTCAATATGAGTCGGGCGTCACCGGCGCGTTGTCGCCGTTCATGACGACGTTGGGGGGTGTCTCTTCGATAGAAGACCTTGCGATGCGTCCGTTGGATATCGGCGCGCAGTTGGGCGGACGCTCGGCGACCGCAGGCGGCAACGTCGGTCAGTACCTGTACGGTGGCGGTGTCAATGCAGCTCGCACAATGCAGCCTGCCAACATGCTGAACCCGACCGCATCGTTCTTGCAAGGGCTTGGCTCAAACCAAGAGTTTATTTCTGGTCTAGGCAATTTATTTAGCCGTGGGTTTAACACCCCAAGTTACTCCGCGCAAGACTATGCACAGTTTGGAAATATTTATGGGCCTGGAGGCGGTATATCTGGCAGTTGGGGATACTAAGGAGTAATTATGGCAAGCGAAATCTTAGGCCTGTTTGCATCACCAGAACTGTACCAACAGCAGCAAGACGCGTTGATGCAGCAGCAGGCAGCGCAGTACGCTAATCTTGACCCATATCAGCGCGCTGAGTATGGTGCGTACTTAGGTGGCCGTCGATTGGGTGCTGCGTTAGGCAGGATGCTTGGTGGCGAAGACCCGCAACTAAAGATCATCAGCGCGCGTCAGTCTGTCATGCAGAACGTCGACCCGTCGAACCCTGAGTCGATCATAGCCGCCGCGCAACAGCTCGCCGAGGTGGGCGACCAACAAGGCGCACTGACGTTGGCCGACTACGCGCGCAAGGCGCAGAGCGAACTGGCGTTGCAACAGCAGCGTATGCGTGAAGGCCGCGCAGCATCGATGCCAGAAAAACTCCGAATTGCGAATGCCCGTGCTGAGTTGTTGCAACAACGTCGCACAATACAAGCCTTGCCTGCCGATGCTCCAAATCGCGAAGAAGCGCTGCGCTTAATTGACGACACGTTAGCTGGGTTACCAGCACCAGACGGAACACCAAAGTTTGGCGAGAAAGTAGAGACTAAGTCGTTTGAGCTGTTCGGTAAACCTTATGCAGAGATATCGCTTGCCGAACGAAAGACTGTAAATGATGCAATTCGCAGTGAAGAGAAAAAACCTGAAAAAGAGGTTTCGTACGGCACGGATAGAGAAGCTGCTGCGCAGGAGTTATACAACGCGAATTTCGGCAGCTTGACTCAAACTCAAAAGGCCGCCGTTAATAAACTGGTTGAAGAGCGTCAAGGCACAAGGGTTGAGAAGGGAGCGCCCAAATTTGTAATGCCCGGCAAAAAAGAACCTATCGACATACCGAAATTACGCAAGAGTTTGACGGACTCCTTGGAACCATATAAATCTACGATTGACGCAGGCGACTCCGCAGTAAGTCTGTTGAATCAGGCTAAAGTAAATAAAAATGCGTCGTCGTTTAACTCTGGTATTACTGAGTTAGCAAAAATGACGCAAGGCGGACGTTTAAGCAATAAAGACGTTGAGTTGGCAAAAGTAGATCCCGCAGTTTTGCGTAGGGCATCAGATTTCGTTTCTACAACATTCCAAGGCGTACCTACTGAAAGCACTATTAACGACATCATTAGCACGGTCAAATTATTGCGCAAAGTAGCCGCCGATAAATATGCTAGAGAAGTTAAGACACAACGCAAGATAGCGGCTAAAGCAGACATAGATCAAGAAACTATTGACATACTGTTTGAAGACACAACGCTGCCTACTGCTTCGGCAGGGCGCGGTAAAACCACGACCAGAACATTAAAAAGTGGTAAGACGGTAACCATTACTGAGGATTAATATGGGCTACACCTATACCGTTGACGGAAAATCGTTTCGGACAGATCAAGCGCTGACTGATGATGAGTTAGAAGAGATCGCTTCTACCATGGCTGCGCCAGCGCCGGCGCCTACGGGCGATTACCGCGCCGAGGCAGCCAAGCGCGGCTTGACCGGCACGTTGGGTGCGGTAACAGGCGTTAGTCAGATGATTTCTGACTACATGACTCAACTCGGCATCAATCCGTATGATCTGGGCGCGCGCGCTGCTGGACTGCCGGCACAAAAACCTGCGGCGACGGCAGGCGAGTCGTTTAGGCGTGGGCAAGCTGTCGTAACAGAACCTGCTGCGCGGTTGTTTGAATCGTTAGGTATGCCGATGACAGGCGCTTTACCGCAGACGTTTGGTGAGCGCGTACTGGCCACAGGTATTGAAGCAGCGGTAGACCCTGCGTCGTATCTGTTTCCGCCGTTGGCAGGCATACGCCGCATGGGGCCGGCTGCGCAAGTCGTCGCCCGTCCGACAGAACAGTTTGTTATCGGCACCGGCGCTGAAGTTGGTGGCACAGCAGGTGAACAGGTTGGTGGTACGCCAGGCCGCGTTGTTGGTTCGCTGTTAGGTGGTGCTGGTACAGGTTATGTTGCTGGCACGACGCTAAAAACCGGTCCGTTGGTTGGTAAAGGTTTTGATAAAGCAAAAGAAGTTGTCGATAAACTGCGCGGCGTGCAGCCAGAGAATGAATTGCTGCGGGATGTTGACAGCCGCATTAACAACATATTTATCGCGGCCGGCGCTGCCGATCCGAATTTCCTGACCACTTTGCAGCAGGCCGTCAAAGCACAAGAGGGCGTATCCTTGAAAGCGCCTGGCAGCCCACGCGTGCAGATGCCGATCAGCGCGCTAATGGCTGACAACCCGGTCATCATCAGTTTCATCGAAAACCTGTCGTCGCGCGATCCGGTATTTAAGGCGAAGTATGGCGAACAGTTTGCCCGTGCCAAGACTGATCTGCGCGCCAATCAGATTCGTTTGTTTGGTGACCCATCGAAGGTCGACCTGTCGTCGATCAAACCGGAAGAGATCGCGCTGATCAGCGGCGCAACAGAAAAGTCCGTACAGCGTCAGGTGCGCTCACTAGACCAACAGATCGCCGACGCGTACAGTGCGCCGGTGGTCGACCCCAACACTTTTGGCGCGCGCATTGAAAAGCTGGTGGCCGATAAAGAAGCAAAAGCTATTGCTGAGG
>Ga0208644_1001061_pt1 | contig 23741 bp, 24 predicted proteins | sample VirMetDEL_Nov_18_FD_184517 | JGI IMG/M metagenome (GOLD analysis project Ga0208644, IMG submission 184517) | Aqueous microbial communities from the Delaware River and Bay under freshwater to marine salinity gradient to study organic matter... | ecosystem: Environmental > Aquatic > Marine >...
TAGCACAACTCAATTTTAATGTACCGATGGTTTGCTCTCGTTTCTATGGTTCATTTTTAAAACAAGCAAGTGAAAATAAACCACAACAAAATAATTGCGAGTTACAACGACCAAGCAATATAAACGAGCTCCAATACCTCTGGAATAATTCTACTAACGAATATATTTCTTACCAGTTAAGATCAAATTCAGAGATTTTAGAAAGAGCAATTGATAGTATTGGAGATACTGGTAAGAATTCTGCTTCAATGGCTAAATTACATAGTAACGAAGGTTTTATTATTGGTATGGATATGGGAGACAATGTTGACTTATCATCCAATAAAATGAGTGTTGTTATTGATTCCCACCAACCAAGTGGTGAACCAATGCTTTTATACATGTATTTTGAAGGATTGGGACAACTTTAAATATTAATTTAAAAATTATTTAATTTTTTTATTTTTTTTTTATAACTATTATATATATAATATATTAAGTATGTCATCAAACTATAAAGTTGAGTTTTTAAATGCCAGTTATAATAAACAAAATTTTAGAAGCGAATTTAGATTCCCTTCAAACATGGCAATCAAAAATATTCGTGTGTGTAATATCGGGTTAGAAAGTAATGTTGACACCAGATACAGTGAGAACTGCGGTGCTCTTTGTGTTATCGATAGTATTGAATTATATGATAACGCAACCTTACTTGACCGTAAAAATCACTTTTCTAATTGGTTAGCAATGAATAATCTTCGTTCTAGCAACAGTGATAATCAAGCAGTAAGAAGAGTTTTAGGAAAAAATAAACTTGGATACGAAGTTGTTGGTAGTGTATCAGTTGCTCTCGATGGTTCAGTATCACAAAGCGTAAAAATTGTAAATAACCACCCTGATACAGTTAACGACTTATGGGGTGCTGCTGCTAGTGATAAGGAAAGGGCTAATAATGGCTGCTGGTTAAATATCGCCGATGTTTTTGATTTTGTCGATAAAACACCAGTTATTAGCACTTCATTATTTAATCATTTAAGATTAGTTATTAATTATAAATCAAAAACCGATTTATCAAATTGTGTTGGTAATAGATTAGCAAATGTAAATACACTTGAACCATTTTGCGTATTTGAGTATGAAAGTGATCCACAAATGGCTAACATGTTAATGAATGGATATAGAGGAACAACTTTTGTAGCAGTTGAAAGCGATAGAGTTATTTTAGATGCTAAAGCAGTTGCCGACGAAGCATTATCTCATCAAGAACAATCATACCTAATTAAAGGATTTAATGATAAATATATATCTAAAATGATTATTCAAACTCAACCAGCAAATGAATCAGCTTATAAAATTGGTGACGCAACACTCGCCTTTGGTAAAGAAGTTTCTGAATCTCAATTAAACTGGGCTCTCCAACCAAGAGTCAATGGTGCTAATTTATTTCCAGGCAACCTTGAAGGGAAGATGAAGAGATTAGGGCTAATTTCTGATTCACTCGGTCAATGGAATGTTGTTCCAGGTCAAAACTGGTGTGGATTAACATACAGTGGATTTTTAGATGAAAATTTATTACAAACAAGAAGTAAAGTTGATTACACTGCTTTTAATCTAGAACAGGTTGTCAAGGAATTCAAGCTAACTGTGTCAAGAAATGCTGTGGGTCATACCGGAGGTGTTGTTAGTGAAAATGAAAGCTTGAGAAGTCAAGTTAATCTTTATCTTTGGGGTGTTACGAGAAAAACAGTTGTTCCAAATGGTAAGGGTAGTTACGTAGTTGCTTATGTTTAAAATAATATTTAATTTTTTTAATTTATTTTATCTTATTATAATATATATATAATTAACATGAATAATACTACTATTGAATTAAGACAAAAAGATGCCGATATCGTATATGATAATGGTGATTGGGTTACAAATTTAAATTATAAAAAAGATTTAATTTTAAATAATAACGATAGTATTATATTAAGAAATACCTTTATAGATACCGAGGCATTAACAAGTAATCAAAATTTGGTTTTAAAAAAAGATTTAAAACTTGATATTAAATTATTAAAGTATTATATTTTATCTAGAATCGACAATCTTACTGATTTACAAAATAATCCACTTATTGCTAATAATATTGATGGATCTCCATATATCTTATGTACTGCTACCGGCACAAATGCTAATCTAGTAGAAATAACAAAGCTCGAAACTGCGAACAAAGACTTGGGTGAAATTAACGACACGATTACTATTAATTATACCGACCATTTAGGAAAACAAACAACATGGTCTAAACAAGTATCGGGACAAGTTGTAACTTTCACAACTACATCTATAATTTATGATAAAACACAACCTATAACAATTAAAGATAGCCAACAAGACACATTAACTACTATTTTAACTCAACAAGACATTCCACAAGGAGGCGTCTTTACACCTAAAACGAGCGATATATCTATAATTATTAAACAGGGTAATTATACACCACAGCAATTAATAATTGAAATGAATCGTGAGTTCCAAACCAACACTGGTAATATAACTGATTATATAAATAGTGGATTATTGGAGGTAACTGATACAAATGATTATTTTGTTAAATATGATGGTTCGGTTGTTTATAAATGTAGTGCCCCATTATTAGTAGGGACAAACCAGTTTGATTTTGACTGGGTTGCTGAAACTAATCAATTTTCAATTAATCAATCACACATGAATTATATAGACCAGGGTCAAAATGTAGTAGGTTATAAAAGAATAGCATCCACACCGCCCAAAAACATTAGAATAAATAAAAATTCTGGTGTTATAATTAATTCTTTATCATCATCTTATGTTGATGGTTCTTTTATTGATTTTTGGGGGTCTATGGCGGGTTTCGATTTAAAAGGGGATTTAATTCCACATTATGATTTAGTTACTCTTGGTTCAAGTAAAGTTCCTAAATTTGAAACAGCCTTGACCGACGGCGTTAATATTACTGGTGGATATTTCGGAATTTCTGTCAGTGTTGACAAGACATCAACTGATTGGTTTGAGCCTGCTGTATTAACCTCTGATTTCTGGTCTGCTACTACTGATAATACATCTATTTTAGCAAGTCAAGCAAGTATAACCAATACAGTTAATAGTTATGGTTATTATCTGGTTTCACTTCAGTGCGGTATTAAGAATAATTTCTTTACCAAAAAGAATAATATTGACGTCATGAGCATAGTGTCAAAATATTACGAAATAAATAGTTACACCAGTGGTAGTAGTGATTCATCGCTAGTTTATACTCATCGCGGCGATAGCATAACTCTTTCTTCATTTAGATGTAGAATATTACGTCCAGATAAACAGCTCGCCGATGGACTTGGAGATGATAATAATATTTATATTACAATTCAAAGGGCATGAAACATTTTATAATTTTATTTTATTATTTTTTTTTATTTTGTTCCAAATGCTAGATAGAATATTTGGAATTATATATATTAAATGTCCCTAAATAGTGGGATAAAATAGTGGAAAATATTAATTATTTCCATTTTTGGGATAAAATAGTGGAAAATATCATAAAAATAAATGAATAATATAATAAAAAAATTTTTTTATACAATAATGAGTGTATTTTTATGCTTTTTTTCCTTATTTTTATGCTTTTTTTCTGTTAAATTATGGGATATTTTAAAATTTTATATTTTTTATTTCCATTAAATTATTCCATTTACCATAAAATTCTTATCGCATGGTAGTTTGGGCTACTCGGGTCGTTGGCAGTTAGGTCGCCATTTTTATTTTTGATTTTTGTCGCCCTTGCGAGGTATTTCTTTCGCCGCTCGTCGTCTTTATGATCCATTTTACTCCAGATGCCGCTCCTATCCTTATAATGCTGGTAACGAGTGTCTCCAAAATGAACCCACTTATCATTTATATTAACCATGAGTTTTTTATTTTGCTTATTTGATTTTAAATAATCATATTTTCCAACTTTAACCATTATGGGATATTATATAATTATATAATATTTTTTTTTTTATTTTATCTCATTTAATATATATAATATGGAATACGGCGACACCTATTTAAATAATGAACGAAGGGAAGATGCTTATAACGAATATATTAATAGTTTATCCCAAGAAAAAAGTAGTTACGACGATAAACTCGCAGATAATATTCGTAAACACGAAAATCAACTTGAAAAAGTGAATCAACAATACGAAGATGTTAAAAACGCGATTGAAGCCCCTGGAGAATTTTTAATCGGTCATTCAACGAGTGAGTTACTTAAATATGGTAAAAAACGGGTTGAAGATGCTTTAACAAAGGCTAAATCAATGGCGGATGAAAAGATTAAACAAGTAGTAGGAACAGTTGATAAATTACAGGATAATTTAAAACCAGGTGATGTTTTAGAAAAGACTAATTTAGATATGCCTAAAATAGGAGATAAGTTACCTACTATGCCAGAAACACCTAATTTAAAACCTTTATCACTAGAAGGTAATCGTCCTACTATTAATAAGGATTTAATAACTAAAAAAGTTGAATTTAATAAACCCAATGTTGATGCTAATTATAGCGATAGATTCCTATCTAAATCTAGAATATATAACAGAGAACCAGTTGATATATTACCAGATGAACCAGAAACCGGCGGTGGTCTAATGTCTCGTGTAGGTAAATTATTTGGTCGTTCTAGAAGAACTTTAACAGCCAGGTCAATCACAAATGATGATTTAACAGCTATGAGAGAACTACAAACAATGGCGGGTGGTAATACGGTTAATTTAGCAAGTGAAGCACCTGACATGGCACTCGATCCAGAGTCATTCTGGAATAACGTTGGAGGTGCTAACCCACGAGCACTAAAAGAATTAAGAGAAACACAAGTACCGATAAGTGGTGAAGACATGATAACGAATAAATTTAGCCCTTTTTACGATGAAGAAGTGAGAAGGGGGTTACAAAATTTTAAGGAACGAACACCAGAAGAACATATTAAATTTAAAGCAGAACAATTACAAAGAGAACAAAGAATTAAAAAATCAATTAATAATAATGAATTACCTGACCTTGAAGACCTTGGTATTAAAAACACACAGGTTGTTCCAGATGTATTAACTAGGGCTGATGATGTTATACCAGATAGTTTACATCCTATGCGTGAATTATTAGGAAGAAATAAACCTGTTAATATGGAAATATTTAACGATTTAGATAATAGACAAAGAAGTAATATGGTTAAATCTTATCTAGATGAAACAAGCCAAGTTGCTAATGATAAATTAAATAAAATTATTAATATTAATCAACAAGAAGAAGAACAAGAACCTATTATACAACAAGCGGCGGATAATTCTTTTATTCATGGTTCTAATGATTTATTAGACAATGCTACTGAAAATTTTAATGAAAATTTAGCTAAAAATATACCTAAAAATATTAATAGCCAAGTTGAAGATTTAAGTAACCCATTTAGCGATGTTATGAATTATAAACCATTAGGACAAGTTTCCGAAATTGGTGAAGATGTTGCTAAAGTGGCAACGAGTGGTTTAGAAGATGTAGCAGAAGCAAGCGGGGCTGCGGCTCTCGCAGAGGGGGGGTTAGACCCATTAGCAGATATCGTTGCTGGCGTAACTGGAATAGGGCTTTTACTCGGTGGTCTGTTCCATAAAAAACATAAAGCCCCACCAGTTGTTATACCACCACCACCACCAAGACCAATTAACCCAAGTGTTCAAATGGGTATTTAATTTAATAATATAATTTTAATAAAATATATGTTTAATATATAAGTATTATAAATAATGAAATTAATAAGAGTTGAAACAGATGATAGGGAATGTATTTTTGACACCTTGTTTAATCAAGAGATAGTATTAAATCCATATAGTCAAATGGCTTTATTAAATTTTTCAGGTCAACGAGAAGACAATTCGCTAATAATAGATAATAATAATGAAAGCATATTATATAGTATAGCAGTAGGAAAATATAAAACCATTAGATTAAATAATAAGATATATTTTAATAATCAAGTTGATGAGTTGTTAAAAGATTTATCTAATAAATTAAATTTGAGTGCTAGATATAATAATTCAACTGGTAGTTATAATGATTTAGGGGTTGAATGGTTATCTAGCGTTATAAATAAAAAAGTAAATATTCAATATAAAATTAGTTCTTATGATACCCATTTAAATTTATTAGATAAGGCAGTAACCATTAATAATAGTTTAAGCAATAAAATTTATACATGGTTTATGAATTCTACTCAACCATCTACTTCCAATGTAACTAATAATATATTGGCTACTAAATCGTTAAGTAATGGTAATGGATTTGTTAGAATGAGAATTAAAACTTTATTACAAGACCAAAGTATTACTAATCCAGTATTGGGAGACCAAGGGGTTTTAATTGGTATTTCAAAGCATGATTTATCTAATATCAAACCTAGCGATTTTACTGAAGATATGATTGATTTTGGTATCGGTATTGGTTATAATAATTCAAGTCATGCTGCTTATTATATTAGGCAAGGTGATGTTATAAATGAAATACCGCAAAATACTATTATACCTCATATTGATCTTAATAATTTTTCAAATTGTGATATTCTTGAAATAATGTTAAACGGGGATGTAATTGATTTTAATGTATATCAACAAAAACCAGTCGCACAAACCATTACTATTAAACAAGTATCTAGAAATATAAATAATGAATATTATCCATTTGTTATATTTCATTCTAATCAAAATTTTTGTACTGGTAATTTATTAAAATGGACTCCAAGTCCATATAATAACAGTCAAAAATTAAACGATGATAGTGAAGATGATTTATATAATGTAACCTTAATACCACCTTCAAATAAAAAAATTGTCAAAACATTTATATTTAATTTTTCATCCCCGATAGTATCAAATTGGTTAGGGTTTAATAATAGCAATTTTTCAGTTAACGGAACTGATGATTTAAATATAACTGCTAATTATATATTTAGTGCTTATTCTTTAATATTTAATTATATTCTAGAATTAATAAATATACCATTAGATAGTTATGATAGTAAAAGTAAACAGAGAAAAAATATATTAAGCACCATTATTTCAAGCGATGAATATGGCAGAATTCAAAATGAAACTAATAATCTTATATTTTTAGATATTAATAATAAAGATCCCCTGTCATTAAAAAATATTAGGGCTAGATTAGTATCATATGATTTTAACAGTATTCTGGTAAAGGGAACTAGTGTCATGACTCTATTAATTAAAGATAGAGATGAACGATAAAATTTAAATCATGTTTTGTTTTGCTATTTGTAATTGACTTTTTTTTATTTGTTCTTTTAATTCATCATCATTCATTTTTTCTAAATTAGATTCTGATTTTTTTTTTACGAATTCCATACGATTATTAATAAACTCTTCATCATTATGAAATAAATGTTTTATAAATTCTATATCTAGAAGAGATAAACTTTTTTTAAAATTTACTAATTCAATTTCTTCATTATTTAAAATACATGAGCTTTTACAATCACAGTTACATTTTAATTTATTTAATATATTAGAAATCGCTTTTGTTATTTTACCCATATTAATTATATTTATAATAATATGTGAGATATTAATAATTTATTATCTATATTATATATATATATAAATAATGGAAAATAACGAAGTATTTGAAGTAGAAGAAAAGAAAGTTGAAGAAAAGAAAAAGCGAGTTTTAACCCAAGAACAAAAAGAAACTTTGATTGAAAGGTTGAAAAAAGCAAGGGAGGCTAAAAAAAATAATAAGGTTGAAAAGAAAGAAAAGAAAACTAATGCTAGAAAGAAAAAAGTTGAAATTGTTGAAGAAAATAATAAGGTTGAGCCGGTAGAAACAGTAAAAAGCGAGGTATTTGAAACTAAACAAGAAATTAAAGAAGAAATAAAAGAAGTAAAACAAGAAATAAAAGAGGCTAAAAAAGAAGATAATAATAATCATGATTTATCTAAATTATATGAAAAATTAGACCAATTAAATGAGAATTTAAAAAATCTATCTAAATTAAGAGAACCTAAAAAAGAAGTTGAAAAAGTTGAAAAAGTAGAAGAAATTAAAAGAAGTGAACCCATTGATATTCCTCCACCTAGAAAGTATCAAATGAGAACCATTGGGTTAACTACTCAAAGAGTATATGATCCAGTAAGTAAAAAAATTATATATAATTAATAATTATATTTAATTAATATATATATAATGAGTAAGTTGAATATACTTCAAGTTAAGGATAAATCAAATTCAAATATAATTAAAAAAGATATAATTCCTAGTCTTCCATCTAGATGTATCATTAGTGCTAGAAGTGGTTTAGGAAAAAGTAATTTACTAATTAATATAATACTTCGTGATAATTTTTATAATAAAGATATTGATGGAAATGATATTTATATTATTTCTGGTAGTTTAAATGGTGATGATAAATTAAAAAAATTAATTAGAAATAAGGATATACCTAATAGTAATTTATTTGATGATTACGAACCAGAAGAATTAAATATTTTATATGATTATCTAGTTGAAGATTATAATGAAAAAACTGAAAATAAAGAAAAAGTCTCACCTAAATTAATTATTTTAGATGATATTGGATATAAAAACTTAATGAAAGGTAATGCTAAAAATAGCCCTATCGATAAAATATTTTGTAATGGTAGAAAATTTAATATTTCAGTGATGCTTTTGGTACAACGTATTACCCAGGTTAATACTACTTGTAGAAGTAACTCAAATAGTGTTTTCTTTTTTGAACCTAATAAAAAAGAAATTGATATTCTAGAGGCTGATTTTAATTATTTAGGTTCTAGAAAAGAATTTTTTAAAATGGTAAATGATAATATTCAGGATAAACATGATTTTATATTTATAAATCTAGATAAACCTGGAAAAAATAAATATTTTAATAGTAAATTTGAGCCTATTTCTGTTTAGTTTTAGGTTTTTTATCATTTTTTTTTTTAATTTCAAATATTTCCTCAAATCTATATTTGCGTGGTCTAGGTTCTTTTTTTTCGTGATTAATTTCTTTATGTTCTTTTTCTGGTATAGGTAGTATGATATACATGATTACTATATTATAAGAAAATTTTAAATTTTGATATTTTTTAATTTTCTTAAGTTAAAAAATATTATTTTATTTTTTTAATTTAAGAATATGGGACATTATATATATATTATTACAACTACAAGCTCTCAACATACAATTTACATTAATTTTTATATATCAATATGGAAAATCTTAATAAGGAATTTATGATGATAATTTCTAGTAAAAGAGCAAAATACCTTGCTATCAAGAGATTATGTCATCATAAAAGGTCTACTATTTATCAACTCAATAGGTTTGACGACCCAGAGTATAATTATAAAAAAGTAGTTAGACAATGTGTTTTTGGTATGAAAAATGATTCTGAACCAAAAAAGGCTAAATTATATAATATTTTATATTCTAGGCAAGACCCTTCAAAATCCCTATTAGATCATTATTATAATATAGTAGATATAAGAAACTATAAGGAATTATGCTCATGGATTGATGAAAATGTGCCTGGTTTTATAAAAAGTTATGGTAAAATTAATAAAAATCAAGCGAAAAAAATAATTTATGATTATTTCTTTAATAATTAATAATAATTAATAATAATTAAATTTCTAATAATTTATCAATTTTTATATTTTTTTCTTCTTCTTTATTTAGAAATATGTTTCTAATGCTAGAATAAACTTTTTTTATTTGGTATTCAATATGATAATATATAAGTAAAGTAGTATAAAATATATCAGTCATTATGATATATATTAATATATAAAATTTAAAAAATTAATAAATATGTTTACTGGTTGGGCTTTTATTTTATATATCAATATATCTTATTATTATATTTTATTTTTCAAAAAATATTATTGAATATCTATTTTTTATATCACCTTCACTATTACCATGAATATATTTTTTACCATTAAAAATTACTATATCACCATCATTATTATTTATTTCTAAATCTAATTCTGGTAATAATAAGTTTAATTTATTATTATAAGTTATTAATATACTATAATCACTTTTATTTTTTCTATCTAGATGACAAGCACTTCGTAATTCATGATTAACAGTATAATAATTTATATTATTTATATTATCAAAAATATTATAATGTTTTATATCATTATATATATTAAAAATATTAATATTACTATTTATTAAACCACTTTTTCTTTTTATAGTATTACAAAACTGAAATTTTAAATATTTATCTTTATTTGATATACGTGAACCCGTAATATTTAATTTATATTTATAATTTGAATCTTTATTTTTTAAATTATCTATTTTTATTTTATAATATTTTTCTATTTTATTAATATCTAATTTGCCTGCTATATCACCACTTTGTTGGTTTTTTTCAGTTTTAAAATTAAAATTATCTAATTTATATTTATTTCTTATGATATAACCTTCTAATTTACCGTTAATTCTGAAAAAATAATTAATTTTCTTATCTAGTATTACATTACAATTATTTATATAATCACCTAATAAATAATATTTATTATTATGATCTAAATTTATTATTTCTGTTTTTTTATTTTTTCTTAATTTAATACCTAGATAGTTTTTTTTTTTATTTAATATTACATAATTAGGATATTTATATAATAATTCAATACTTCTTCTACTTTTATTATTATATCTATCTAAACTAAACATACCACCATTATTTGATTCATATTTAGTATTTACTAAAATATTATTATTCCTATATACATTACCATATTTAATATAATATAATAAACTTCTTTCATAATCTTCATATTCATCGGGTATATCTAGATAGTATTTATCATTAATTAAATAATAAAATGAACCTACGCAAAAATTTAAATTGTAATTTGTATCGGTTAAATATACATTTCTACAAGGACATATACCACCAAGATATATTTTATTTTTTTTCATTATATTAAAATCATTACAAATCTCATTATAAATGTCTGTATTATTTTTTTTCATAATAATATCATCAATATCATCATCCATAAATAATAAATAATCACCTTTTTTAAAATGTTTCATAATTTTTGTTCTAGCGTTAACTAATCCAGAACAACACCTATGGATTTTAACCCGTGGATATATATTATTAATACTACTATAATCATTGGGAGTAAAAACATATATTTCAATATTATTATTATTATTATTAAAATATTTATTTATTGTTTTTAAAGTTTTTTCTTGTATTAATTCTAATCTATTATAACTAGGTATAACTATTTTAAACATTTAATATTATTGTAATGCTAGATTAAATTTCATTCTTTTTTTTTTTTATTTAGTATTTTATTACCTTTTAAATATGGTTCTTCTTTTCTATATCTCATGAATTGAAAACCCATGTTTACTGCTGATTGTTTAGATTTAAATTTTTTATTTATTCTAGTTCCATCTTTTAATTTATATAAATAATAACTATCATCTTCTTTTTTTATTTGATATGGCATTTTTAATATATATTCATATTATTATTATTATTATTATTATTTATTTTAAAACCCATATAATTTAAACTTGCGTTTATTGCTTTTTCATATGTTTTATATCTTACATTTAATAATCTATTATCTTTATTTCTTATTAAATAATAATAATTATCATCATTTACTATTTGATATGACATTTTATATATATAATAATGCTAGATTAAATTTTTATTTTTTACTTTTTTAATTGAATTGATTATTGAGTTATAAATATCAATAAATAGGTTATAGATACTATTTTTAAAATATAGATACTTTTTTTTTTTACTTTTAAAAAAAGAGTATCTATCATATGAGTGTTAAATATAATAAAATGGGTTATAGATACTTTTTTAAAAATTAGAAAAAAAAAAAGTATCTATTGTTTTGAGTGTGGAATTGTATATAAATGGGTTATAGATACTTTTTTTAGTATCTATTTAATAAAAAGGTCAAAAAAAAAATTAAAAAAATGAATAGATGTATAAATTTATATAAAAAATCTTCTCAAAAAACCAAATAGATACTAAAAAAAGTATCTATAACCCATTTATGTTATTTTTACACTCAAAAAATAGATACTATTTTTTTAAAAAAAGTATCTATAAAAAAAAAAAGTATCTATCACTCATATTTTACAATTTTAACACTCAAAAAAAATAGACACTATTTTAAAAAAAAGTATCTATAACAAAAAAAAAGTATCTATAACAAAAAAAAAGTATCTATAATTTATTTATTTATAAATTAAAAATAGTAATAAATTATCTAAAAAAATAAATTTGGGTTATAAATTAACAAATATGAGTTATATAAACATTATCTATAAATTTAAATTCAATTGACACAATATAATTAATCTAGTATATTTTAGAAATAATTAATATATTTTCTAAAATAATATAAAGATAAATTTCTATTATAAGAATATAAAACAATATTAATACGACAATGAGTAAACCAATTATAATTACGAGAGTAGATCAATATGATAAAATAATGACTGAAAAGTTATTATATTTAAGTTATGATGACTTTAATAAATGTATGTCAAAAGTTAATAGTCATGAAAGAGAGGTTGATGAGAACAATGCTAAAATATGGGAATTTTCTGAATATAACAAATTGAAGAATATATGTAAACATGCTAAATCTAATAATTTTAGTGTAAAAGAATTATATTCTTACGCAGATGGTACAGATGATGGAAGATTATTTTTAAATAATAAACATGGTGGAGGTTTACAAAATATAAACAGATATTTTAGGGGTTTATTATGTGGTGAAAAATATACTGATATAGATATGAAAAATTGCCACCCTAATTTATTAAAAGGTTTATGTAGAAAACATAATATACAATATGAAGAATTAGCTTTGTATTGTCATGATAGAGATAAATATATTAAGGAATTAATGAAAAAAGGAGTTAGAAAAGATGACGCTAAAAAATTATTTCTAATGTCAATGAATAGTTCAAATAGTATATCTACATATAAAATTAATAGTAAAAAATATATTGAATTTAATGAAGATGATTTCTTTTATAAATTTGATAAGGAAATGAAAGAAATTCAAAATAAATTATATGAAGTAGAAGAATATAAAAAAAATATAAAATCAATAAAAGAAAGAAAAGGTAATCATAATACAAAAGGTAGATTATTAAATAGTTTATTATGTATTATTGAAAATGAAATAATTCAAGAAGTTATAAAAAATGGTTTTAAAGTAGATGTTCCTATGTTTGATGGATTTATGACACTTGAAAAAATATCAAATAGAAAAGAATATTTATCTAAATTAGATAATTTAGAAATATGTAGAGAAAATACTATTAAATGGGATATAAAAGAACATATATTAGATTTATACGATGATATTATGAAAATAGAAAAACATGATAAAAAATACTATTATGGAACTGATATTGTTGATTTAGCAAAACAATTATTAAAAGATGATTTAAACAATAGAATATTTAGATATAAAACTTCTATATATTATAAAACAGATAAAATATGGATTAAAGAAGATGATAATAGTAAAAAATCACAAATAACAAGTGAATTAACTAAATTAATTACAGATAATTATTTATATATTGAAACAAAAAAAAAATCATTAGATGGAGATACACAATACGAAATATTAAATAAAAGTATAAAAAATATAAAAGATTTAATAGATATGATTTTTAAGTTATGTAAAGTTGATAATAATAAAGTAGATGAAATATGGAGTAATTCATTATATAAAATAGTATTTAATAATGGTTATTATGATTTTCAAACTAGAAAATTTGAAACAAATTTTGATTATATAGATACATTTTATAATATAAGTTATGATTTAAATTTAACTAGTGATAAAAAAATAAGAAAACAAATATATGATATAATATTAAATCCTATATTTAGTATTGATGATGAAGAAAAAGATAAAATTCAAGTAGGAATAAGAGATAATTTTTTATATAGAATAGCTAGAACAATGGCGGGACATATTGAAGATAAATTATTTTATTTAATGGTTGGTATGAGAGATTGTGGAAAAGGAGTAAGTACAGATTTAATTAAAAAATGTTTTCAAGGTTATATTAGAGCAATTGAAAGTGGAAATTTATTATTTAAAAAAACTAGTGGAGATGCTTCTAAAAATAATAGTTGGATTGTAGATTGCGAATTTTCTAGATTAGCAATATCACAAGAAATTAAACTAGATGAAAAAGAGTTTATTGATGGAAATTTAATAAAAAAATTTTGTAGTGGTGGAGATCATATAAATGGTAGACAAAATTATGTAAATGAAAGAGAGTTCAAATTACAATCTAGTTTAATGATTTGTTGTAATGATATACCAGTAATATCACCAAGTGATACAATGGAAAAAGCTGTAATATATGATATGAAAAGTAAATTTATTAATGAAGATTATGATGAAAAAATGAAATTATCAAATATTAAATATTATCCAATGATTAATGATATTAAAACAAAATATTTAAATGATAAGAAAATAATAAACGAATTTACATTAATTATATTAGAACATTATAATAAACCATGTTCTATGCCAAAAGAAGAATTAAATAATATAAATGAAAGTTATATGATGGATGATGATATAAAAAAAATAAAAGAAATATTTACACAAGGAAATAATGAAAATAAATTAACATATAATGAATTAAAACAAATAATGAAAGATAATGATATTAATATGACAATTAATAAATTATTAAAACATCTTAATGGAACATTTAAAATTATAAAAAGTAATTCAATGGGTATGAAAAATATAAGTGGGGTAGCTTATATTAAACCTGAAAATTAATAATATTAATTAATATTAATTATATTTTTTTTATTTATTTATTTATTTATTTATTTATTCATTAATGTAAAACTTCATTATTTAATGGTTTGACATAATCAAATTTAATAATAGGAATATCAATTCTTTCTATATTTTTGATTTTAGGGTGTTTACATCTTTCAGTTTTCACATTACAATAATCCTTACCTGGTGATATTAAAGAATATAAATAAAATTTACTAATTTTTCCAAAATATTCATTCATTTTTTTAGTATTAGTAAAATAATGAAATTTATTTTCATTATCTTCTACTTTATAATGGTATTTTTTGAGACTCATGATTTAGAATATATATATAATATATCTAAATATTTTTATATTAAAATATAATAAATATAATTTCCCATTTATAAATATAGTAATAATAATAAAATTTAAAACCCGAATTTAAAAAAATAGATAATTAACATATTGATATTAATTTTTTATAACAATCATAACAATTAAATTTATCTCTTGAAATATATCTTTTATGACATGTTATACATTTAATTTTATTTTTGATATGACAATTAAAACATTTATCATAATTATCATTTTTCATTTTACACTTACAATCTATACATTTATATATACCTTTTTTTCTTTCCTTTCTAGCAACACAACCCAAACATTTTTTATTATTATCAAATGTATAATATTTTTTACATTTTCTACAATAGTATTTATTATAACCAATTCTACAACTAGAACAAACTTTTAAACAAATATTATTTTTAACTTCTTTATTTTTATCAATTTTAAATTTTTTACACCCAATACACTTATTATATAATTGTTTTTGAAACTTTTTAATATCTAAATTCTCTCTTTCTTTATTAATAATATTCTGAATACAACTACTACCCAAAATAAATTCTTTATTATTATAAGTAACATAATATAAATATCTAATCTGTTTACCACAAACACAATTATTTTCTAAATTACCACTATCAATAACTGATGTAAAAACACAATTATTTAATATATCGTAATAACCACAGCCAAATAAATCAATCAAACCACTCTTTAACTTCGTATAACACATATTAATATTTAATTTAAAGTATATATCTTTAAGTTAGAAATAAAATATATATATTATTCCAAATATAATAAAAAAAAAATAAAATACACTTAAATAATTAAATATATAACTCAAAATTAAAAAAAAAGATAATTAAAAATTAATGTAATATTTCATTTGTTTCAGGTTTAATATATAAAAATCTTACTTTTGCTATATTAACTCTTTCAATTTTAATATTTGGATCTTTATTTTTACTTTTTCCATAATAATCTTTATCTAAATAAGAATAAGCATGTCTTCTACTAATATTTAAATGGTTTCTAATATCATCAATACCGCCAAAATAATGAATTTCATTATTAGCAGAATTAATTAATTTAAAATGATAATTTGATTGGTTTCCTTTTCCACGAGGCATTTTTGTAATAATATATATATATTATACCAATATTTTTAAATTAAAATAATAAATATATATAAATAAATATTAAAAATACACTAGATTGATATATATTTATCAATCAAATTTAAAAAAAAAGATAAAATGGAGGTTTAATTAAATTATTACTTATGGCATCTTTCAATTTAGGGATTTTACACCCCTACATATATAATATAGAAAATAATTTTAAATAAAAAAATATTAAAATATAAAAAATTAATCAAAAGTTATAATAAAATTACCCTTTTCAATAATAGGTTCTTTATTCTTCTTTTTTTTATTATTAATATTATTATCATGTAAATTTAAATATTTTTCATTATCTTTTTTAGGTTTTTCTGGTAATTCTTCTTTTTTAATTTTACCATTAATTGCTTTATTATAATTATAATACCATTTTTGATAATCAACTAAATATGATTTATTATTAATATAATATATTTTTCTATATTCTTTTTGGTCTTTCATATTAATATATATTAATATTTTATTTTTTACTATAAATACCTTGTTGTGTAGCAGTACTATGACCCATTGATTTTGCTAATTGTGCGGCGAATTCAATTTGTTCTCTCGGAACTAACTCACTTATAATAATACTGCGAATAAGTGATACTCCTATAGTTTTACCATCATGACTAAAAATTTGAGTAACTCTTTTTCCTAATTCATTAGATGACATTCTAGAACCCTTAATATTATAAATAAACCAATTATTATCATTTGGTTTATGTTTTAAATATAATTTAATAACCTTTTGTAAATCACTTGGTATTTTATTTATTATTTCATTATGTTTAGATGATGTTTTATAATCATTAAAACTAAAAAACATATTTCTACCCATAACTAAATAATTATGTTTTTTCTTTTCATCAATATTTAATTTATCATATTCACTTTTACTTATTACTTTCATATTAGAATAATCGTTCCTCATTGGTGGGATAAGACTATATAAACTAGAAATTAACCAGTTAGTTAACAATTTAAATTCACTTTTTGATAAATTTAATTTCTTATCTAGTTTATCATCATATACATTTTTCTCTAATTCATTTTGTATATCAAGTAATTTTTCATATGATGTAAAATTTTTTACCTGTTTTTCACTTTTATAACCCTCTTTATATTTATTATTAACATCGTTAGCAGTATCTATCATAATTTTACGATACTTATTCGATAATTCTTCATTACCTTTATAACTATCTAAACTAACGACAATCGCAGCTAATTTGGTTTTTTGAGTATGGTCGCTAAACTTATTTAAATATTCAATCACTTTATCAAAATCATCTAAAAACTTTAAATTTTCTAATTGTTTATTCGTTAAATCTTTACTCATCTTATTCATGTCATTTATATATTTATTTAATGTACTCTCTTTTATACTTTTTTTATGGTTCTTTATTTTAATTGATAAATCAAACATATTTATACTTATAATTTATAATTAGAAAAAAAAATAATAAAAATAAATGCTAGATTAAAAATTAAATAATTAATAATAAAAAAAATATACTATTAATATATAAAATGAGTTCTATATATACAAGCACAGATAAACATTATTATAATCGTATAGCAGAAGGAATTGAGGCAGTAAATTTAAATACTGATAATTTAGATACTAAATTAGACCAAATTGCGACTAATACTCAAAATATTAAAGTTTCAATTGATACCTCAAATATAGTTATTTATGTGGATGAACTCGAATCTTTGACACAAACAACTAACAACAAACTAGATCAAGTTATTACGAATACTGGTTCTATAAGCCTTGATGCTGGAGAACTTGAAATAATTAATAATTATATTAATAGCAATATTCAAATTACAAATGAAAAATTAGATGATATGTTAGTAGATACTGCTAATATTGATGCTAATGTATGGAATATCAGTCATAATTTAACACCATCAAATTCAGAAGATGTAAATAAAGCAATACCTACATTAGTTTACGCAAAACACAACAACCCACATGTTGATGAACTGGGTGCTATTCAAGTCACTAACGGTCATAATTTGATGATTAGTTTAGAAGAAACAAATTTATCATCTAATGTTATTGTTTATGATGAAAAGAATGATATTAATATGACCGATTTACTTTCTACTATGAGTGTTATTAACACCAATATTCAAGATATTGAAGATTTACAAACTAATATATTAAATGATACATCAAATATTGATGCTAATTTATGGAGTAGTAAAGTTGTGCTAGATAGTATAAATGCTAAAACTATTGATACAGATAACGTTACCGTAGTAGGACAACCTAATTTATCATATCTAAATGATTCAATAGAATCATATCAAGGCGGTTCATGGACTGTAACCGTTTCAAATGCTTTTGCGACCGAATCAACTTTAAGCAATATTGATGGCAATATAGCCACTGTATCAACATATGCTAATAATAAAAGATCTAATTCAGCAACATCTGGAAATATAACTGCTTCTGGAAATACAAATATTTTAACAACAACTGATTTAGGTGATAAAAGAAATATAGCAGGGGCATGTTATATAACTGGTGATGTAACAAGTTTAGATATTCATGTTTATGTTAATGTAAAAACTGATAATGCTTATACAGCAATCCAATTTGATGAAGTCATGGGGGTTTATGATGGAACAACAACTCAATTCAATTTTCATTATCCCTCATTTCCATTCAAATATATTCAAGTAATTATTACTAATAATACAACAAATACACCAACATTCGCTAGCGATGTTGAATGGTCTACATATGGAAATCGTTAATTTTTATTTAATTATTTTATTTTATTATCTTATTTATTATTAAAATGGAAATTCATAAATTAAATGAATTAAATTTAAAATTAAAAGAAATAATTATAAAATTACAAAGTATTAAAAATAATACATCTTAATTAATTATATATATTAATATTATAATATGACACATAAATTAAATGAAAGTATTGAATTATTAAATGATTGTATAATAGAATTAACAAGCATTGATAATAATACTCAAAATCTCGTAAAATCTATTGATACACTTACCGACAATTCAATTGTTAGAGGATCTGGAGGTCAGAAAAACGTTCAAAGTTCTGGTGTATATATAGATAATAATGGACGCCTTGGTATAGGCATGAATAATCCAACAATTCATTTAGCAATAGGTGATAATGATACAGGTTTTCAGCAACAAGGGGATGGTGAATTGGCTGTTTATACAGACAACCAAGAACGAGTAAGATTTGATAGCAGTGGAAGAGTAGGTATAGGAATTAATAACCCAGCAAGTAAATTACATGTATACGAAGCAACAGGAACGCCACATAGTGCTACTGCTGGAACTATTCTTTTAGAAAAGGGAAATAGTGGAGGTCAGCAATCAATAGTATTTAAATCTAAAGTAAATCAAGACAGTGATTATGGTTATATTAATTATCGTGATAATTATAGCAACGGAGCAAATGATGGAACAGAAAAATCACTGATGGAAATAGGAGTTCAAAACGATGGTAGTGGTGTTCATATGGACGCAATTAGGCTGTCATCATCAAGTTCAACTGGTTATGGTTATTTAAACCAATACGGTTTTAGTGTATGTGGTAATAATAAGTTTATAGGTTATAATGCTTATTATGATGATAGTTGGAGAGCAGCGGAAACGGGGTATTGTGGAAATATAAAATGCGATAATTCTGGAACATTTCTTTTTGAAAATACCGACCAAAGTTATACAAAAGGTAGTGTAATAAGTTGGAAAAACCCCTTAAAAATATATCAAGATGGAACTTTTATGTCTTTAGGAAAAGCCCAAGGTTTTGGTGAATGTAGATTAGGGCATAATAATTCAAATGAAAATGGGTCTTTCAGAAAAATTCTATTAAGATGTGCTGATTTACCCAATGGTGGTTCAAGTGATAGTCAAATATATTTTATTCGTAATGGTTCATTTAAATCGTGGGATGGTATTTCTAGTGATGGTAGAATAAAATTAAATCAAGTTAATTATCCACCTGAAGATAGTTTAAATCTAGTAAAACAAATTAAGGTTAAAAAGTATCTTAATACTGATTTTAATCATGAAGTCCATGGCTTTGTAGCACAAGATATTGAAGCAATACCAGAAATAAGTTATTCTGTAACAACTCATGATTTAACTGAAGATAAAGGAATTAGTGATTTTAAGATGTTAGATTACAGACGAGTTCAAGTTCATGCCTTTGGTGCTATACAAGCATTATTAACGAAGATTGAAGCATTAGAAGCCAGAATTCAAGTTTTAGAAGGAAATTAAAAAAATATATATATATAATAAAATGGTTACATATAAAGAAAAATATAATAAAAAGTATAATTTTAATAAAGACCAATCCCATAGTTTAGATGATATATCTAAAACAACTAAAATAGATAAATCAATATTACAACAGGTATATAACCGTGGAATAGGTGCTTGGAAAACAAATATTGAAAGTGTAAGGCTAAAATCAGGCAAAAAGGATTATTCTGTTAAAGATAGAAGTAAAAAAATGGGTAAAGAACAATGGGGTTATGCTAGGGTTTATTCTTTTGTAATGGGTGGAACAACACAAAAAACAACAGATAGTGATTTATGGGAAAAAACAAAATCAAAAAAATAATTTTTAAAATTCTTTTTATTTAATTAATTTTTAAATTTTTTTAATATTATATATTATATATAAAACATGTCAAGTAAATATATTAAATTTCAATCTCAAGAAGCTGGTTTATTTTCAAAGACTAATAATAGAGTAAATTTTACTATTGATAAATCTCTTGAAAATGTATCCTTAAAAGATAGTTATCTTGAATTCGACGTTAGAGTAAATGTTTCAAATTCTGCTCTTCCAACTGGAGTATATAAAAGTGCTCTTGCCTGGTCTAATGATGGAACTCAACAAAATAAAATAGGCGAACATTTTCAAAATGCTACCATTGTAAAAAACTGTTATATTAAAAGTGATATGGGTATGATGGATAACATACGTGATAATCATATTTTACGCCAAAATCTTCAAATGTTTCAAAAAAATTATGATAATATAGTTTCTGAAAATTATATGGCAGCCAATCCTGTTATCGATCCAGAAAATTTCCAACATGGTTCTATGTTTCAAGAAATTAATAAAATTGGATCTATTAGTTCTAGAAATAACGATTCTACACCAGTTAGAATTCGTCTTGGTGAATTAATGGATTTTTGTAACCTAGATAACTGTGATATGTCAGCAATGGGAGATTTACATGTTCATACCGAACTTAATATAGGAAATATTGTTGCCGAGGAACTCGTAGATGATAATACTTTTCCAGATAAAAAACTAGACCAATCAGGTGAAGATTATACTAATGGAACTCAAGCCAATGTAGATTTAAATACTATTACCAGTGTTGACGATAATGAATTTGTAGAAGGTGAAGTTGGTGGTTACTATTTTGTTTCTGGTGAAAACGATGGTTCAGCATTTTCAGGAATTTATAAATTAGCAAACAGACAGGTACAGGCTGGAAAAACTCTTCTTACTTTCGCAGACCCCTTCGCAACTGTGTTACCTGCGAAGGTTGTAAATAATATAAAATTCCAATATCAAACATCTCAATTAATGAATACTGGTGTTTTAGTTGGTGCTGATACTCCTATTACTGAATTAACAACAAAAACCAAATGGACTGATTTAGCCCAATGTCCTTATTATATTGGATTACCTGTTCATGTTACTGGTTATTGTGTTGACGCACAAGGCGGTAATAGAGCAAATTTTGAAGATAACGCCGTAATTTCTAGAATGGAATACGAGATAGTAAATGGGTTAAGAACTGGAAGACTTGTTATTACACTTGATAGAAGTGTTGGTACTGTGGTAAATGGTAAAAAAGTAGAGGCTGCTAATATGGAAATTGTTCCACCAAATTCCCACGAGGTTGAATGGTTAAACGCTCAAATCGTAGTTAAGCAACTAGTAACAAAAGCACCAATGGGTCAATATGTATGGACTACTTATTCTACCTATCAATTACATGGTAACGGTCAAACATCTTTCCACGACGTTTATGAAATTGATGGTAATTCATATGCTATGCTTCTCATGCCGATATATGAAGATATATCAGCCGTTTTTGATAATATCAAAACATATAGATTAAGATTAAATAATGAAGATTTATCAGATAGACCAGTTCATTACCCAAGTGCTTTAAATAATGATTTAACAATGAGAACATTTAATAATATGAGATATAGATTAGCAAATTTAACAAGACCAGTTGTCGAACAAAATAGCGAAGAATTTTACACCCCAGGATCTGAATTGTGTGTTATTGCTTCACCACTCTTTTTAACTGCTGGAAGAAAGAATTTACAAGTTGATATTGAATCTACGGCAGCCCTTGGGGCATTTAATCTCTATCTAGCAGAACAAAGAGTTATTTAAAAATAATAATTTAATTATTTAATTTTTTTAATATTTTTTTTATAATAATATATTATAATATATAAATACAATGTCAATATCCTATCGTGAAATTATCCCAGAAAATTATAAAGAATCATATACGGAATTTGATGTCATTGATTACGTGGCTCAATTTCCAAATGAAAAAATGAATCTCAATTCTATTAGATGGACTGGTTCTGTTAGAGTATATGATGAAAACAATGTCAGAATAACAACTGAAAACGTTTTATTAGATCCATTGGTTGGAGCTCATTCATTTATTGAAAATATTAACACGAGTGTTTCTGGTGTAAACGTTGAAAACATAGGGCAAGATTATGCACGTATGGTTAAGATGCTTACTTCTTCTACTGAAAGACCTAGTGATATGAATATGGCTCATAATTTATGTGAACTTAAATGTGCCACCGAGGGTGTTGCTCTTAATCTTTTAAGAGGCGAAAAAGTAAAAAAGAATACAACCGGCGGCTTTCATGAAGTTGATTGCGATTTTAGTATTAAACCAGTATTCTGTTTAAATCAAGTTGTTAGTCCAGTTAGACAACTTTCAAGTAGTAAATTAGGTGATGTTAGAGTATCAATTACTTTATCTAGAAATATGTCTGCTCTTTATGGTTTATCGTGTCAACAGGGTTATTCATATGAAATTGTAAATCCAAGACTTTGTTATACAACTTACCCAGACGACGGACAACAGGGTGAAGTAGTTTTCAAAAGAAGAATATCTCTCAAACAATCCTTTGCTTCTAATTTAGCACAACTCAATTTTAATGTACCGATGGTTTGCTCTCGTTTCTATGGTTCATTTTTAAAACAAGCAAGTGAAAATAAACCACAACAAAATAATTGCGAGTTACAACGACCAAGCAATATAAACGA
>Ga0208644_1001063_pt1 | contig 23714 bp, 52 predicted proteins | sample VirMetDEL_Nov_18_FD_184517 | JGI IMG/M metagenome (GOLD analysis project Ga0208644, IMG submission 184517) | Aqueous microbial communities from the Delaware River and Bay under freshwater to marine salinity gradient to study organic matter... | ecosystem: Environmental > Aquatic > Marine >...
CGAACCCAAAGCACAAAAGTAAAAAACCAAAAAAGAAAACAAATGAAACTCTACCAAGTAAACACAAAAGGCCAAAAGGTCGCAAAGGTCGGCGGTTGCGCTGACGTTATCGAAGGCGCAAAATACGCGCTCCGTATTGTACAAAAGGCACAAGGTATGGAACCGAAACAAGGCGCTAAATACCTTCGTACTTTGGGAATTAGCAAGGCGCAGCCTATTCATTTTGACACGTTCGCAAATACACGCCTTCAAAAATTAGGTACGATACGTTTGGGGCAATTCCTAACGGACTACACGCCGCAAACATTAGAAGCAATTTTGAGCGAACTCAAATAAGCGCACAAGGTATGCCCTACATACTCAAACGAGAATCAACGCGCGGCAAAAATACGCGCGAAGCATTAACGAGCGCGAAGGCGCGAAAAGGTCAAACGAGAAAAGCGGACGCGCAAATAAGGGCGCAGGCCGTAGACCTTAAGCACTCAAGCGCAATAGACAAGCGCATAAGCAACAAGGCGCAAAAGTTAGCAAAACGCGCGGCAAAACGCGCGGGGTTGTTGTACTAAATTTCGCTAAGCGGAGACGCGGCATAGTGCCGCAAAAGTGAGAGCCACACTCAAAACGGCATAAGTTCAGGCGCGGGAAAACTACGCCCAAACCTGAACCACATCAAGGGATAGGTGTGCCTAATCGGTTCGCCTATCCTTTTTTATTTTCTAAAAACCAAGAATCGTATGCTACCTAATTCTGAAACATTGCATAAGCGAGTAGCCGCAAAACTTCTGGCTATTACGCAAACACGCTACAAAAAACTCTACGAGCGAACTCCGCCGTTTTTACGCGAGAAAGAGTTTGCTTTTGGTGAGTTGTCGCACATTATGATAAACTTCGACGATTTGGAAGATTATACACCTTCTCACATTATCCAGATTTGTCAGGATGTTTCCGCAGGTCTTAACATTATTGAAACCCGTCTAACCGAACTAAAATACTAAATATGCATATTGCCCAACTCTTCGTATTATTTGCGGGAATTATTACCGCTATCGGACTATTTCACGCCGTCCGAGAATTTATTGTTGAAACTATTAAAGAACTGAAAAATGAAAAGACAAACTGAATTGTACGCCTTTGCCGTAAAACTTCAGGGACGACCTGAATTTGCGGAAGTGTCTCGCCGTTGGTGCAAGATCCCAGAGCGTACCGAGAATTGGAAATCTTTGCGTTATATGCTTGAAAATTGGGACGAAGTAACCACAATTCAAGTCCGTAAAGTAACGCCTCGTTTTTAAATTTAACCAACCTAAAAAACCAAATTGCTATGTTTAACAAATATGCCTTTATTGACGATTTAAAAGAATCTATTGTAGACGCGATAGAAAACGAAGAAATCAAAGAGCATTACGATTTAATAGAATTTATTTGTGAAGAACTCGAGAGAAAAACCACCTATTACGGAGAATGCTTTGATATTGTCAAGGGTTGCAACTTCACAAATTGGTCTGATTTAGATTATGAAATTAAGTGCATCAGTAGTGCCGCATTTGCTGCACTGAAAGAACTTATTGACGAAGAGATTGACTACGACTACTTCAACAAACTAATTCAAGAAAAGCAAGAAAATGAATAACCCAATTTTTGACTCAAAGTACACAAGAGAGTTGCTTCTGGAAACTCCAGCAGGTACGCTGTACTATGTGATTTACTACGACTACGACGAACTCAACGAAGTTCCCTTTGTGAACTACATTGACATCACTCTGCCCGATGGTTCGGTAATTCCATTGCCGCCATCAAAATACAATGAACTATACTATTTAGAAGAAGAAAACCTAAACTCTAAACTCCTTTAATTATGCAAACTCAACGCTATCTACTGTCCAATTTAATGGACTTAATCGTGCTCAAGGGCACTATCTTCGGCGCTGTCTATAAGAAAAAAGACGGACAGATTACGAAGATTAACGGGCGATTTGGTGTCCGTAAACACCTCAAGGGCGGCACTCGTACAGTTCCCCAAGATATGTATGTTGTCTGGGATAATAACCGAAGACGATACACCGCACTTGATCCCGAGCGAATCCAATCTATCAACTATAAAGGCATTACCTATGGATTTTCTGACGCAGAATAGCAAACTCAAGAAGACCTCCAAAGAATTGGGAGTCCGAGTATTTAACTTCGGCATACCTGCATACAAATCAGCATCGGGCAAACTTACCTGCCCATTTGCTAAAGATTGTGTGAAGTATTGCTATGCCCAGAAGGGCGCATACATTTGGGGCAACGTATCTCCGGCCTTTGAGCGCAGGTACGAGGCAACCAAATTAGATACGTTCGTTGACCTGATGACTCAGGAAATACGTCGTAAAAAAGTTGACTTCTTACGCATCCACGACAGCGGAGACTACTACTCACCTGCTTACCTCGAGAAATGGCTGCAAATCGCAAGAAATAACCCTCAAACGAAGTTCTACTCATACACCAAGAGCGTTCCTTTGTTTGAGAATGTAGAACTACCTGAAAACTTTGACGTAATCTTCTCGCAAGGTTCAAAGGTTGACTTCCTGATTGAGCCAGAGACTATGCGGCACTCAAAGATTTTCAAGAGCGCAGAAGAACTGACGATCGCAGGATATGTAGACGCAAGCAAGATTGATTTGTATGCGACCAAATGGTACAACAAAAACCACAAGGTCGGTTTGATTTTTCACTAACCTAAAACAAAAAACCAAAATGAACACTCAAGAAATAACTTCATCAATTTATGCAGATTGGATTCTGAGTAATTACTCAAACCCAAAGGCGGAAATTGCTTGGCTGTTTGAACAATTGCCAACATATCACAAGGAATTGCTAACCGATAGTATACTTGACGATATTGCATCTGGAACGTACAGCCCACCAAAAGAAGAAGAATGAATATGTTAGGTAAAAAAATGTATATGGTTCACCAAACCTATGGGTTGTGTGACTACAATTCTCATTGGCTGTTCGCCACAAGAGAAGATGCTGTGTGGTTTTGGAATGCTCTGTACAAAGAACACTCCACAACTTATATGGAGCGAGTCCTCTTTGAGGATTTGAAGAATCAGGAATACTATTATGAAGATGACGAGACTAACGTAAAACTTTACATAACCGAACACTGACTATGAAATACGCAACAATCAAAGGGCTTCAGAAGTCCTATGGATACGCAGAACTCCAGAGACTTATTGACTCCGGGGATGTCTGGCATATGGAAGGCGCGTTAGGTCGGGCTGCTATGGATGCTCTGACTGCTGGTGCTTGTATGCTTCCAACTACCTCAAGACGAGGTGCTTATGGCAACATAATTCCGTCTCGCTATCAGGTTAAACAGGGAACTTATGGAAGTTTCCACAACTCTGTCAAATTCTACACAACTAACGAAGAACTTTTTTAACTTTAAAACAAAAACCAAATGCCTAACTATTGCGACAACACATTAGTAATTGTCTCACCTAAAAATGTTTGGGACAATACATTAGAGAAACTCCTGTTCGTTGACTACAAAGACAGCGAAGAGAAAACTCCAACCTACCACCGACGATTCTCGTTTGGTGCTCTACTTCCACAACCTGAAGAACTCATCAACACTACTGCGCCTGCTAACGTAGTGTCTCAAGAGGAGTACGACGAATGGTATGCCGAGTGGCTACAGATCCCAGAGGATGACTTCCGTAAAAACTTCGGTCGTAAGATTACCGAAGAGATGTCCAACGACCTTATCTCAAAGTACGGATTTAATAATTGGTACGACTGGCGATATAGCAAGTGGGGTGTTAAGTGGGATGCTGATGTATACAACATAGACGTAGAAGAAAAGAAAGACCGATCGGGTGTTGATATTGTGGAGGCCACTATCAATTTCACCACACCTTGGTCTCCTGCAGAGTTTTGGTTTTCTACGCTGTGCGATAACATCCGAGGGTTTGGTGTGTTTATGGAGATGCGATTTGCTGAAGAGGGTATGGGTTTCGCGGGTACTCAATACTTTGACAACGACGAGCAGTGGGAAGCCGACGGAGAAATCTATCAGGTTGACGATGCCACTGGAGATAAGGTAAACTACGACGACGAGTTGTGTAAGTGGCGTAACGAGAGTGGTAAGTTTGTCTCTGAAGATTCTGTGCGAAGCGAGATTCTCTACGACATTAACGACTTAGGCGGATGACCTTACTTGGATTGCTACTTATTATTTACTTTAACTTATTCTATTATGGTAATAAAAATCGTAAACGATGAACTCTTTGAGAGCGTACATACAGAAGTTAACTTCCTTACTCCAGACACTATTGAGATTATTTATACAGACGGTGAGCGGAGAGAAAGATTGGTTGCTGTAGGTAAACATCGAGAGGACGACTTCCTAAACACCTTCGGGTTTAAAATAATCGGGTAATGAAAATAAATCAACTAGACCTATTCAGTGGGATAGGTGGATTCCACCTCGGGTTTGAGAGAGCGGGATTTGAAGTCACTTCTTTCTTCTCTGAAGTAGATCCTCACGCAATCGCAGTTTACAAAAATCAATTTAAAAATTCTACTTATGTCGGATCAGTTACAGATGTTCGAGGGGAAGACCTCCCAGCAATCGACCTCATCACCTTTGGAAGTCCTTGCCAAGACTTTAGTCTCGCTGGAAAGCGTAGAGGGATGGAAGGACAGCGATCAAGCCTTATCCTTGAAGCAATTAGGCTTATCAAAGAATGCAGACCTAGAGTTTTTATCTGGGAAAATGTTAAAGGAACTTTCAGCAGCAACGCTGGCGAAGACTTTGCGGCAATACTCCAAACGTTTACCGAGATCGGGGGCTATCGACTTGAATGGGAACTGCTTAATACATCGTGGTTCCTCCCCCAAAATCGAGAGCGGGTATACCTTGTCGGATATTCTTCAGAAGTCCGAGGAGATTGGCGAGGAGTTTTTCCTATCGCAAGCAAGTCAAAATCGGATTATGAGTTACCGAGACAACAAGCAAACACCAATACAATCCTACAGCGGTATGGAAACGACTCACAAGGAAGCTATATTATTGAACGTAAACTCAATGCACAAGCAGTAATAGAGCCAACGTTTGGCAGCAAGTCTTTAAACGAAACAATCGAAATGAATGAGCTCTATGAAGGAGTGCCTTCGGCTCTTGATTTGTACAACAGGTCAGCCAGAGACGAAGCACCTACCTTGACTGATCCTGTTCACAACACCACTAGGTTGTTTGATGGATACCGAATCCGCAAACTTACTCCGATCGAGTGTGAGCGACTTCAAGGCTTCCCGGATAATCATACTGCCTTTGGTGATTATGATGGCGTTACAAAGCCTGTAAGCAATACACAGCGCTATCGTCAGTGCGGCAACGCAGTAACTGTTGATGTTGTTCAGGCTATCGCCAACAAACTAAAGGATATATTCTAGTGGATAGTCAGATACTAACTATAGTATATCAACAAGACGAGAGTGAACTGTTGTACTTGCTGCAAGAGTTCACAGAGTTCGGACTACTCGTTACCAAAGATGATGAGAAGTACAAGAAGTTTATGCGTCTGGTGATTCTATTAGATAAGTTTGTGGCTATCCACAGAACCCGCACATCCGATCTTCTAACCTATATGGAAAAGATTGAGACCGCTCGTCTCGAGTATTCTAAACTGCGTAACCGTAATAGAGACCTTGAGACCAGAGTTGCAGAACTTGAGTCTGCAAATAAGAAACTTATAGAGGAGTATTTGTCTACCGGCGTAGCCGCCAAACACCTACTCTAATGGTATGTCCGTATAACTTATATTATAGAACTAAGACTCAGTTCTATTATAATAGTTATTAAATGTTATTATTATAGTATAAAGTTATAATATACTAGAAAGATGTTTGAAGTCACACAAGATATGTTGAAAAGATTTTTACCGAGAGATAATCGGTTCATAATCTACACATTAAAGCGCAACAGGCGCAACATATACTCAGACCATCAGGTAGAAGAGGTACGATTCCATACTCTGGAGTACCTGTTCAAGGCTCTGCGTAAAGGAAAGGGGTTTGAATCAGAACACCATTTCGTAAACTACCTGAGTACGGTGATTGACTCCGCCTACAAGCGGATGATACAAACACAGAACGCACTGAAGAATAATCTCCCGGTAGATAACTTCACTGACCTTGTACCAGAGTCTTTGCCTGAGGGTATTGGTACAGATGAGTACATCCACTTCATCGGTGGTCAGTCAAGTCATACACCAGAGTACGATAACACCAACGAGTTAATCATTGAGGTTGCCTACAAGCAGTGTGTTGACAAACGATCGGGTAAGCCAAGCGAGCTGAAGCGAGCGTACTTCGAGGAGATCTACATCAAAGGTAGAGATATGAAAGAGGTTGCTGATGAGTATGGCGTAAGCCACCAATCAGTACAGCAGAAGATGAAAAGTTTAATTGAAGATATTAGAAAAGCCCTAAATGTTGTTGTATAAATAGGAAACTATTTATATCTTTGTAATGTAAAAACCAAACGTATGACACTATCTATGTCCACAGACACTTACACTGAGATGATCCGAGTACAGGCATCCCAGATCAAAGCACTCCAAGATAAGATAGCTGAGCTCGAAGCGAAGCTGGAAGTATCGGAGACTGCAAGCAAACTATTCTAACAAAAACAAAACCTTAATCTTATGAGCAACTATAAATTCAAAACACAAAACATCAAGGGCAAGGAGTATGTTCCTGTCCAAGAGCGAGTTAAGTTCTTCCGTCAGGAAGACCAGTACAAGGGTTGGTCTATCGTCAACGAACTTGTTCACCTTGACGAGAATTCCTGCGTAATCAAGTGCTCTATCCTCAACGAGAACGGTATGCTGATTGCCTCTGCTCACGCTCAGGAAGACCGCACCTCTTCGATGATTAACAAGACCTCTTATGTGGAGAACGGAGAATCTTCTGCAGTAGGTCGAGCGCTGGCATTCCTTGGCATTGGCATAGACAACTCTATCGCTTCTTCTAACGAGGTTTCTATGGCTGTGGCTAAGCAGGATACCCAAGCTCAGAAAAAACCTCTTACAGGCGATATTATTGCGTCGATGAAATCTGCTGTTGCCTCCGGTAAAGAAGCACAGGTACGCAGTGCACTGAGCAAGTACACCTACAGCGACTCTCAACTAACTGAGATCTTCGGATGATAGAAGGATTCTGGGGATACCTAATATTGTTAGGTATCTTCTTCCTCTGTTTCTATATTTATATTAAATGTTTCAGCAATGAGCGAGAATAAAGGAAAGGCTATCTCACTAAGTAACGGATCGTTCTTTGCAATTCGATTTGAAAAGGAAGCAGATGAAAGCGAGATTCACATCTATCAGATGTATGGTGGCGATCAGGATGTTTACTGTATGAGCCTACGTCCGGAAACTCTTGTGGAGTTTATCTATCAACTTGAAGATATGGTTGAACCACAATGATTACCGAAGACTACAAAACCCTGATGATGCTCAGTGATGAGAACTACTACGCCGACAGGCAGTTCTTATCCAACAGCTCACTGAAGATGCTGCGAGAGTCACCTACTAAGTTTGACCAGTGGCGCAAAGGAATCTACCGACAGCCAGACACTTCAGCGTTTGCTCTCGGTAAGGCAGTGCACTCTATGTTCTTAGAAGGTGTTGACACCGCAGTGCTGTGTGAGATCCGCAGAGACAAGAGAACACAAGAGTACCGAGACCTGCTTGATGCGAGCTACGGGAAGAACCTGCTGACCGCATCAGAGTACAAGGACTACGAAGGGATGGTTAAGAAACTCCAGTCTATCGAAGAGGTTAACAACCTTATTGATGGTGGTGTTCCTGAACTTGCTGGGTTCGCTAACCTTTACGGTCTGGACTTCAAAGCCAAAGCAGATATGATTATTGAGACAGAGGATTTGAAATACCTCGTCGATCTAAAGACATCAGCGAAGCCTTTGGATGAGTTCTACCGGAGCGCAAGGTACTTGCTGTACAATCAGCAGGCATACCTGTACCAACAGATATTTGGCATTGACCATTTTATCTTTGTGGTTGTGGAGAAATCCTATCCTTACGAGGTAGGTATCTTTGAGTGCTCGGATGAGTTCCTGACATCGGGAAGACTCGAGCTGGAGAAATCAGTAGAAATGTATAAAGAACTATTTATCAATAATGAGTACAACCCTAACAGCGCCAGAGGCTATACCTTATAACTCTGTCGTAGACAACATCATCAACTCAGTAACGAGTATCTGTGGTGTCAACAAAGAGAAGATCTTCGAGGACACAAGGACTCGAGACTACGTTACCGCTCGGCAGATCATCACAAATATAATGGTGTCTGAAGGCTTCAATGCTTCTACTGCTGCTCGGGTTATGAACCTTAATCCAAAGAGTTGCTTTGTGTATATCGCTAAGCATCAGGAAAATATGAAGAGCAATCACTATAGTGAGATCTTCAACAAATCACTTGATTTAGTCCGCTCCAATACATATCTTAGTATTGCTAATGAAGGTGTTATTAATTCTATTAACGCGAGAGTAGCGCGACTTGAGGCTGTTGTCGAGCACCTCAAGCAATTAATGCTAAACTAAAAACAAAATGGCAGATAATAAATCAATCGACTTCGTTGGTCAGGTTAAGACAATCAAGACCAAATACGGAGACATCATCAAGATCGCTCTTGGCCCTAACGACTTTGCTAAGTTGGATGGTCATAAGAACGACAAGGGCTGGGTTAACCTCGAGGTTAAGACTAAGCGCGACGGAAGCCACTATATGTCTTTCCAAGCACCCTACACTCCGAATGCTGCGACTCCAGTCAACGAGTCAGAAGACGTCCCGTTCTAGGTTTTTCAATTTGGTTTTTGACTAGACGGTTGGAGGGGGTAGCGAAAGCTGCCCCTTTCTTTTCTAAACTTAATTAATTATGAGCTGTAGTTTACACCAACGAGATTTAGAAGAACTCATTAAAGAGATTGAAGATGAAAACAAAAATGATATTCGACCTGAGCGACCCGCAACAGAAGCGGGAGTTCTACGCAGCGACAAATGCTGAAGCACTAAGTAATGTAGTTCAGGAGTTCTGGATTGCAGCATCTGTGGCTATTAAGTCAGAGCAAGAAGAGGACTACTTTATGAAGCTTATTAATCTCTGGGATGAGTTGATGAGCGACGAAGGAATCACCTTAGATAAGTTTCCTGACTGAGGACAATGTATAATAAAATACACAAAACGATAAGACTTTGTGCATTTAAATACACATAACGAAATCTTTAGCGCTAACGAGAGATGACAAAAGGTGTAACTCAACTCGGAGAATATCCGAATTACTAAACAAAATCTGACAATGAACCAACTAATCAAAGAAGTAGAAATCTGGGCAGAGAACCGAGGTCTTCTTAAACCGGAGCTGTCATCACGCCAAGCCCTAAAGGTAATGGAAGAAGTGGGCGAGACTATGGCTGCACTTGCTCGAGGTAACCGACGAGAACTTAAAGACGGGATCGGTGATTCTATCGTAACCCTTATTATCTTAGCTGCTCAGCAAGGGATGTCCGCAGAAGACTGCCTTCAGTCAGCCTACAACGAAATCAAAGACCGCACAGGTAAGACTGTTGATGGTGTGTTTGTGAAGGATGAGTTCTGTAAGTGCACCGCACATCCTATCTCAGGTGCTACTTGTGGTCGCTGTGGTAAAACTATGAAGTGATGGAAGAGAATCAGGATTTAGGTCAGATGATCTATATGTACTCAGTACAACTAACTTGGAAGGTAGCCCACGGTAAGTCCTACGTTAACCACTACAAAGGCTCAAAGGACAGACCATATCAGTTTGTGTCTAGGGCTGCTAGCATCGAAGACATCAACCGACACCCAGAGATGATTATGCGGATGATGGTAGACAACGGACTCACTGGCAAGAAGATTAAAGACTTCTACATCAAGGAGTGCTACGAGCAGCGAGAGATCAACAGGTCGTTCGCCTTCAGGGAGAAAGACTATGAGGAGGAGTTTAAGAAGCAGATGAACAAATAACTAAAAAACAAAAACCAATGGAAGAGACAACAATTCAACGCGGAGCAATCAGAGACTTTATCTTTGACGGACAGCGACTCAAAGACCAACTCATAAACCTTCGTCAGGAAGGTGTTAAGAAAGGTGAGTGGGTTGGGTTTAACAACCTGTTCGACAAGTACTCAATGAAGAAGGGCTCCACCACCTACATCTATGCTGGTGCTCACGCAGGTAAATCTCAGTTTACCTTTGAGCTGATTATGAACCTAGCCCAGTATTCCGGATGGAAGTGGGCTATCTATTCACCAGAGACGGGATCACCAACAGACCTCTATGCTGAGTTGGTGTGGGTGTATCTTCGTAAGCCTTTCCTCATCAATGACAAGGTTACCGCTAGCGATGAAGAGGCTGAGAAGGCTATTGACTTTGTGTCTAAGCACTTCTTCGTTGTAGACTCAGGACTGAAAGACCTAACTGTTGAGGGATTCTATACTGCCGTTGAGGAGATTGAAGACCGCTACGATGTAAAGATTGACGGCTGTGTTATTGATCCATTTACCGAAATAAAGACAGATGTTTCCTCTGGAGTACGAGATGATATTGCTATTGGTCAGGTACTTACTCGCATCCGTAAGCACTCTTCAGAGCGAGACTACCATACGATTGTCACCGTACACACCAAACACCAACAACCAAAGTACAAGAATGGAATCCCCTATGTGGATGTTCCTACTATGAATGACATCGCTGGTGGTATGCAGTGGTCTCGTAAGGGTATGATGATTGTCAACGTATGGCGCTGTCCGTATGGTCTTGAGGACGAGAACGGAATCCCCTACGAACCCAATCAGGTAAAGATTACTATTGTAAAAGCAAAGCCTAAGATTGTGGGTAAGCTCGGTAGCTTATATCTTTACTACGACAGATTAGCAAACCGATACTACGAACTAAGCGAGAATGGAAAAAAGCGATTCGCCTACGACAAGCCTACTACGGACTTTTAAAATAAGCTGGGCGAATACACTTAAAGTGTTCTTTGATCTCAACGTAGAGAAGATTACCTCTTGTGAGGTTACCGATTCGGGTGACCTTGTGATAAATGGAAACGAATACAAACTAGACGTTGCCAACTACACAGGTCACTCGGACAGGTATATCTTCTTCAACCCAAACAACGGAAGGATAGTCGTTGAGACATCAGGAGTAAAAAGAATTTATAAGCTAGAGGTTGATTTATTAGACCACTAAATATATCTTTGTATTGTATGGCAACATCAGAACAAATCAGAGAGATTGGTAACGAGGTTATCGATATGCTTGTTTCTAAGAACACAGCATACGGAGACAGCGCTTTGAACCCTATCGCTATCTTCGGCAACTCAGATCCTATCATCTCACTGGGTGCTAGGATTGATGACAAGCTCAGCCGTATCAGAAACCGAGGAGTAACTGACGAGACAGAAGATACGGTCTCTGACTTAATTGGCTATCTTATTCTTTATAAGCTGGCCCTGAAGAATAAGAAGTAATGTTTATCAAACAAGAGGCCGAGCTGTTTGACTTCCTTCTAAGGAATCACATCCCCGACCTCCAACCGAGCGAGCACCCTACCTCTCGCTACGACTGTTACTCTGAGCTTTACAACCTAGACATAGAGCTCAAGTGCCGTCAGTCGCACTACGACAACCTACTTATTGAGAAGAAAAAATATGATGCCCTAAAGCTTAGGGCTATTATTTTTAGTACCATTCCGTACTACATCAACTCCACACCGGAAGGTGTTTGGGCGTTTGACCTGTCTAAGCTACCAGAGCCTAAGTGGGAATCTAGGAAGATGCCAAAGACCACTCAGTTTGCAGACAATAGCGAGGTCATCAAAGAAGTTGGGTATATTAGTATATCACTAGGTATGAGATTGTTATGACACCACAAGAGATTATACTGCTAATGCCTGTGCCTCCGTCGCTCAATAAGCTCTACTCTCAGAAGCATTGGAGCGCTAGAAGTAATATGAAAAACAAATACCGAGAGATAGTATATGCAGCCCTTCAAGAATACGATCCGTTTTTTGCTCAAACCTATAGTTTGGATATTAGCTACAATTGTCCTTATGACGTTGACAATATGGTTCTTGCTAGTAAGTTTGTATCGGATAGTCTTAAATCGCTGGGTTATATCAAAGATGATAGCCCAAGATATTTTAAGAAACTATCTATCCGGAAGGACGAAGAAATCGAAAAAGGATATGCCAAAGTAATAATCAGATATTATGGGGAGTAATCTTCAATACTATAACGATCCCGCTATAAAGGAATCTATAGACAAGATCCTTGCTGAGATGGCTAGTGTGTTTGCCCAGTGTGGTCAGGACTCTACGCTCAAGGAAATCAAAGAGGCATATAAGAAAGAGTGGGCTCTGATGGATGAGATCGCTAAGATCGACCCAGAGTTTGCTAAAGTATTACGACCATACAACGAACAGGAGTGGAAGAGGACTACTACGAAATGATGAGCGACGCAGAGGCTAACTTCTTTTTAGACCTCTACGAAGCGATTAAGAAGCGTTGTGATAGTGGGACACCAGTAACGCTCGTAGGTCTCTCTAAAGACCTTAAAATGCGTCCTAGCGAGCTTGCTGACTACCTGATTGACATAACAAGAATGCTCAACGCAATTGAAGAAGAAAAGAAAATACGATAAAGAGGTTATCGAGTACGAGGCTATCCTCTCCAAAGAGCAGGGTCGTATGTCTGAGAAGCTCGGGAGGTTTACGCTAGACCGAGCAAACGAAATAGCAAGAAGCTCGTTCTATACTGCTGGAAACGACGAGCTCGTTCAGGCACTAGTAGACGAAGGCGTGATGCGGGTGATGGAGAAGTTCCTGATCTACTACGAGGAAAACAAATCAGCAGCCAACCTAATCATCACTATGATTTATAGCGGAATGCTTAACAAAATTACTTCACTGAAGTGGAGTGATGTGTACGGGAACAATACCAAAGGGTTTGTGACTGTGCTCGACGAGGAGGGTAACGTCTCCAAGTCATTAGTTCGATACCTTAAAGACGATAATATATCTAAAAACTTATGATGATCTACGAGATTTGGCTGAACGTATTTGGTTTAGCATTTATGTTTGCCTACCTATTTGTCTTCGAACCTTACGGAGATTTAATAGATAAATACCTGAACTTCAAGCCGTTCAATTGTGTCTTGTGCTTGTCGTTCTGGGGATCATCACTTATATTCTACCTCATTGGAATGAACGTTCTCTATGCTATCTTTACTGCATTGATTGCGGAGTTCACCTATCGTAAACTAGTCAACTATGGCAGCGACAAATAAAGTGTATATTCTTAATGCGGGACTTAAAGAGCCAGTATACTACACTAGTTGTTCTTGTGCTGGCGATGGATGCTCCTGCGGTTTAATGTATAACATTGAAGAACAAGACTATGCCAATTCCAACACCAAAAGACAACGAACGACGAAGTGAATACCTGAACCGCTGTATGGCTAACGATACTATGGTTGACGAGTATCCAAACCAATCACAGCGTTTCGCAATTTGTGCTGTTAAATGGAAAGAGTCAATAAAGTAAGAGAGCCTGGAGACGATATGGTCTTCGTTTACTGGGATCAAGTAGACCCGGGTGATGAGCAAGAAAAAGAAAAGGGGTCTTAATCGACCCCTTTCTTATTTACTTAACTTTACTATCCACCCAACTATAAGTGCTAGAAACGCTATCAGCATAAGCACCGACAAGTTGTCCACAAACCTATCGAACTTAGACCGCTTTGGTTCTTCCTTTTTTGTTACGATTTTAATCGTATTGACTCGAACAGTATCCGAAGGGCAGTCAACCTTTACATAGACAAGACTATCTCGATAGTCAATCTTTAGCTTTACGCGATCTTGGTAGATTGTTGTGTCCTTGAACAGGAGGATTGTGTCTGTCAGCGTCCGCTCTTTGGTTACAATTACTGTGTCCCGAACAATCACATTCTCTGGGATAAGTTGTGCACCACTTTTGCATCCGTTAAGACCCGCAAGAAGTGCACTCGTCAGGATTATCGATATTACAGGTAGGTTGCGGAGCATCTTCAAGTTGGTTAAGCCAGTCTTCAAAGTTTGATGTATTTTGTTTTTCCATTTTGTTTGATTGCTTTGAGTTTCTCTTGTCGGTTGACCTCGTTCTTTTTGTAACTAACGTGAACCCAATTAGGTTCAGCATCTGTACCAAACTCCCAAATTATCTGATCGAAGTCTAGGTTCTCTACAATCCAATCAAAGATAACCTTATTCTTTCCAGAGACATTAATATCTGCAGCCTCTCCGTAGATATGCTGTGATGTTCTACTTCCTTTGACAGCTTTATTCAGGGCAGGAACTCGTAGTCCTGATGTAATCTTAATAGGGAATCCTAGCCCGTCTCGTAGTGGCTGAAGGATGTTCTCTGCTAAAGCCTTGAGGTTTGCTAACTGCTCAGCATTTGGGCTGTTGTCAATCATTAAAGCCTTAGCCTTTGAGCTACGAGTCAGTTCCTCTAAAGTAAAGTTCTTAGTCAGCTGCATAATATCAGGTCAAACCCGAGATATAAGATTCAAAAAAATGTACAAAAGTGATCCGTATTAGCACTCTTGTGATCTAATTCTTACTCAGGCCAATCCAGATTCTCACAGCTGGTGTCTACCTTTCCGTCAGCAGGATAGAAGACACTTCCTTGGTAGGTTTCTTCTTCGGTAAACAAATCACCCTTACACCCTGCATCGGTAGCGATAGCGTAAATAGCAGCGTTGTTCTTGATAAAGTCTTGGATGCGCTTGTTGACGTATGCAATCTTTGAATCTAAGCCATTAGAGATCGCGTCTAACGAGCTTTGTTCGAGTTGACGCTCCTCGATGCGGGTAGCGCCGAATTGAGTCCTTAGAAACGAGATAATGCCGTTTGCAGAATACAGTGCCAAAGCGTACTGAACGAGCTTGAAGAGTTCCTGCTCAGTAGCATCCAAAGTCTCAGCCTCTACCTCGTCACTGATGTGCTCGTAAAGGCAAGTTCCTAGGTTGTCCTGAATAGAGGTGTACTGCTCCATCTGAATGATAGAGTATACAACACCTCGGTCTAACCGCTTAGGGAGCGGGAAGTTCTTATAGATGTACTCGTCGTCAATCCAAAGCTGTGATACTATCATTGTGCAGGGATGTTATCTGTGTTAGCGCCCTTGATGTTCTCGAGGTTGATCTGCTCCTCCTGAATCGTAACATCAATCTTTTCGTATCCAACCGTAGCGAGTACTCGGTTGACAGCATCCATAAGAACCTTGCGGTTTGGGAGGGTCTCTGTAGCCCGGAAGATTTGGTAAGCCGTAACTAATTCGTTACCTGTTCCACCCAACTTACCAGATACCATAACACCAAACAGCGTAGGCGAGGTTACGTTATGGGCAGTAAGGATCTTAGCGTCGTTAAGACGAGACAGCACATCAATAGTCTTGTCGAGGTTGGCAACGTCCAAAGGCTTAACCTCGGGAGCCTCGTCCTTGTTGCGAACCCAGCTAAGGATAAAGTTGTCAGCATCAGGGCCAGTGAAGCTCTCCTTGAACTTAAGGTACTCCTCGCGCTTTTGCTCACCACTCATATTACGACCAACGAAAGTAGCCATTACTTTAGGGGTGAATCCGTTGGTGGCTGAGTTCTCGATATGCTTACCGAACTGGAAGTCAGCAGCGATAAAGTTGTAGGCAGCAATGTAGTTAGGAACGCCGTAGAACTCGTTACCAGAGTATGGGTTAGCAAAGTACAGAACCTGCTCAGCGGTAGTCTTATCGAACTTGTCAAACAACTTAACCTTCTTAGGGTCGTTGTTCTGCATCGTAGTAGCGCTACCACCAAAAGAACGACGGATGATGCAGTGAGTTACTTTGCCATCTTTGGTGGGCTCAGCCAAACGGAAGCCCTTCATATCTAAAGAGCGGAACTCAACGAGCTTAGTATGTTCCTTGTTCCACTTGACAAAGAAAGCAAAAGCACCAAACTCCTCGTACTGAAAAGCAGCGTGAGTAATTACATCGTATAAACCTTTGTTCTTGCCACCGCAGTTGTTGACAAAAGCCTTGATCTCTGCCTGCTTAGCAGGAGTACGGAAAGCCTCAAGGTCGTAATTGATGCCGTTACCAGATACCATCTTAGCCTTCTTAGTTATGATACCAGAATGGACAGGTGATTGGCGTAGCATACGCTCCAGAATGTTAGGGAAGTCGTCCTGAACACCGAACTTAACGTAGTTACCTACATCGGTATAGCCGAGCTTGTACTGCTTTTGCAGGTCGTTGATTGAGTTCTCGAGAGGATTGCGAGGGATAGTGTTCTCGGTGGCAACCACATAAGTTCCCCAGCTACCGCTAGAGAAGAACTCCTTTACATTATCAAATAGACCCATACCTTAAATTACAAATCGGTGAACGTCACCACATTACTATAAATACCACTACCTGTCGATGTTTCGTAGGTCTTCACCAAACAAAGATAGATGTAATTCTTTGAATTGTTAGATAACGTAAGCACATATTCGCCACCACCTAAGGTAGCTCCAACTAAGTTTACGTTGAGCTCAATGTAATCCCTACAAGGGTCTAAGCTGTGGATGTCTACGAGACTGTTGTAGTTGTACACATTACCACCAACAACCTTGATTAGCTCTATGTCAAAAGAGTTAACAGACCAATCGTCCTTTTTAACGAAGGTCAGTGTATTGATCTGATCTTTGACTAGTTGCTTCATTTACCTTGACCTCTGTAAGGTTTTTTGTACTTCTTGCTATGCTTATTAGAAGAGGCACTTTTAGAATGCTTTCCCCTTTTCTTACTCTTAGAGATGTAACTACTTACTCCCTGACTTTTGATTGCCATCCTTCGGATCCTTTAAAAAAAATAACGCAAACGCACCAACTAAGAAAGTAGACACCTCTGTTAGACTAGCCTTCTCTAGAAAGACTAAAATAAAACAGAGGGTTATGATTATAAGACCTAGTATAGTGGTCTTTGGGTCTTTCCAGAGACGCTCAATGATCACTGCTTGTTCTTATCCTTTAACCAATCTCTGCGCCACTTCCACAAGGTATATCCTAGTGAAGCAATAAGGACTAAGAGTCCTGCAACTTGATGTACATAGCCTAGAAGGATTCCTGATCCGGTAAGAGACCAGCTAGTGATTACGCTATCAGCAGACTCTTTAGTCATCTCTTTATTTTATTAAAGTTCTGTAGGAGGAACAGGAGGTTGGCAGTATGCTGCTTCGGGATTAGCAACGCAGTAGTCAGTAGCGTATGCTTGTTCCCATCCAGCGAAGACGTGAACACCACAGGGGTCAGGCCAAACAACATACGAGGCAAAGCTCGTAGTCGCAGGTTGGTCAGTCCATAGGATGTCAACGGCATACTTTGGCGAGGTAACCTCACACACTTGGTTGCCTTCTGCATCAGTTCCCCATTGGGTGCAGAGGTGGCCTAATTCAACCACCGCAATGACCTTTGAGGAATCCCACGTTGTTACAGGCCCATCGGGGCCTTCGGTGGTTACTTGAATCTTGCTTTTTGCAGTCCCCCATTGCGTGGGCGTGAACTCGTATTTTAGGAATTTCATAGGTTAGGCAGTTAAGGCAGCGAGGTCGCTATTTGATAAACGTGTCTTGAAAAGCAAAAGTTGTATGTATGGGTCAGCATTATTATAAATAGTGCCGTTTTCATATCCTAATCCCAATAAACTACAAGGTGGAATGCTTGCGGTAGTGTCTTCACCCACATTCACTCCATCAATGTATAAAACAATATCGTTTTGCTTATATGCTGCGGCAATTTTATGCACACCCTGACTTAATGCTGGCACAATTATATTCCATTGTCCTACCCCGCTTGTAACTCCGATAAATCGTGTGTTTGTAGGGCCAGTAACTAAATACATATAATGTGTATAAGTGCCATCACTTAACCAAACGGGTTCTCCGTCTCCACCAACTTTACGCTCAAATTCATAAAAGATAGTCCCCTCCGTCTGCCCGATAAGCGAACTAATTCCCGTTTTGTAGCACCCATCCGCCACACGGGTAACGCTTGTGCCGTTTGTGGGTATGTACGAGGTTGGGTATGTTCCCGCCTCCGCTTGTAATCCCCAAGCGTAGACCGAACCCGTTCCATTATCAACATCGGGGTATATTTGCACATAGTTGGTTAACGCTCCCGATGTAGTGGTTTCAAACCAAATGCGATACCATCCGTTGCCATAGTCTTCAATATCATAATTTCCGTTTACAGCATCTTGGCTATGTAAACTGAAATTACCCGAAGCATCTATATTATATTGAACTTGCTCTCCTTGGTTATTTCTAAATCTTAATCGTGTAGCAACACCAGTTCCTTTAAAGAATCCCGAAAAAATATGATTTGTTCCAAGTGTTCCTAAATTATCTTGCGCGCGACCAGCATCATCAGCGCTATTTGCTTGAACCTTTGTAACTAAATTACTGCCATCGGGAGCAGTAACATTCTCTAATAGTAAAGTAGCAGAACTCGCAAGAGAAAAACTACCATCAAGCCATTCGCTACTTGTTACCAAGTTCGTCCGCTGCGGTTCAAGCAAAAGCTTTGGGCAAGAACTATTAAGGTAGTCCAAACGGGGTAAACCGCTAACGGGGCCTGCGCTTACTGCGGTGGTAGTGGTCTCTACATAATCTTGCGCTGCGAGGCCGTAGTTCAGTTGGGCATCTTGTATATAAACAAAAGAACCAGCATCACAAGTTAGCGTACTATAATTGCTTCTAACCTCAATTCTTGATTCTGTTATCGCATCAATATTTACAAAGGTAGCAGATATGCGAACCCAGCCTCCACCAACACTTTCCCAAGTGGTATCAATAGCAGTTGATAAATAAGTAGTTCCATCGGTAAGGTCAAAAACCACAGAACTATTTGTGCCAGATGTTAAAAAGTTAAACCTAATAAAATCAACATTTCCTACTTTTGCGTAAAGGCTAATCGTAATCAATGTATTTGCAGCAATAGAACTGCTTTGATATATTCTCGTTGTACTTGTGGTTGCCGCTTCTATTTTCCAAGCATCATTTGAGCCATCATATCCAGTTTGACCACCCGTAAGAGTAGTATTTTGTTGTGTCCAAGTGGTGTCAAATGTGTTTGACTGCAACAAAAGATTCGTCCGCACCTTCTCAATAAGGCCGTTTGAAGCCACTCGGGTGGCATTACTTGCTCTGGCAAAGGTCAAGTCCCCCGAACCATCAAAGGGTTTTGTAGCGTATACTTTTGCGTTCTCGTATACTGCTGGCTCAACTACTAGGCTGGCCTGATTAAATAAACTACTCATATCTTATCTAGATAATTCGGCAATCTCTGCCTTAAAACATTCTACTCCTTCGAAGACAGCATCTGCTGACTTTCTTCCGTTTAATTGATCGTAAACCTCTAACGAGAAATCATAAACAGTATCACAACCCAAATTACTTACAGAGGCCACAAGGCAATCGTAACCCTCCGTAAAGGCATCTGCTGAAGCCCGACCAAACAAAAGGTCAGCAACAGCTTTAGCCCCCTTGCCAGACGATACAATCGACTTGACAGGAAGGCCGCCTAACTGAGTTAGTGATAAAGCTAATCCTAACATTAACCTCCGATGTAAGCGATTACTCGACCTGAAGCAACAGAGATAGTGTTGAACTTTCCGTAGATGGTGATACCAGCAGGAAAGGTCTCTGAGGTAAGTCCATCACCGTTCTCGTTGGTGGTGGTAATTACGCTATCCTCTACAAAGGTAAGAGCGCGGTATACCTCACCAGCAGGCTTAGAGAATCCGGACTCAACAAGGCGAAAGCCGTACTCACCAAAGCTAGAGGCGTAGTAGTCTTGCTCTCGTACAATAGTATTAAAAGCCATTTAATTTAGTTTTGAAGGATGTTTGCGCTGTTTTCTAATATACATTCCGAAGTGAACTCTATAGTGGCGTTTGCGGCAATGCCTCGCTCAATAAGCTCCTCACCGTATCGGTTGATTGAGAAAACACCGAGTGATGTTTTACGAAAGAAAAAACGAATCTGTGGATCGTAGGTCATTATGCAAAGATTGATTTGTCCACAAAGTAACTAGTGTCGTCTACGACTACAGAACCGATTCCTGATTCAACAGAAAGGGTAAGGTTGATGTAGCTCTTGTCAGATATGCCCGTACCGGAGTCAGCCTCGTAGCTCATCACAAGACCATCCATTACTCCAGAAACAGTAACTGTATCGTTGTTATGCCAGCAAACCACAACAAGGTCGTTGCGGGTTCCAAGCATATCAATTTTGTTAAGCACAGCATTGATGTTTGGAATCTGTACTGTGATGGTAGTTGTTACAACGGGAAGTCCGTTATTGATTGATTTACTCTCGTTGAACGAAGTAATACCATCTTTATTGTTAAACTCAATAAAGGTGGGATTTACAGCATCGATACCTAAGATGATGCTTTCGTCGTATGGATCGGTGGTAATGTTTACGTCGTCTTGAGCGTAAAGGATAACCTTCTTGATACCACCAGCTGTCTTTGTGCAGACAATATCTATGTCAGAGAGTAAGATTCCGCAGCTGAATGCCATACTTTATTGTATTAAAAAAGGGCGAGGGATTACCCCGCCCTCTTATTAATATACAAGAGTATCTATTATCCGATAACGTCAGACCAGTTGGCAGCCGTAAGGAAGTAAGCAAGAGAATCCTCTTCGCCAGTCATAGTGATCTGGAAGCGGTTCTTTTCAGCGCGTCCCGTACCCGAAGATCCGTCAACGGTAGCGAAGTACAGACCGTAGTCAAGACCTACAACGTGATGCGTTCCAGCAGCAGTTTCGATGAAAGCAACTACGCGGCCCAAAGGAGCAGAGATAGTTTGCAACTCGTTACGCTTATCTTCGGTCATAACCGGGAACTCAACAGATACAGTAGGAACTACAGAGAAAGATCCGTCAGGGTTAACCGTCTTAACGTCGGTGAAAACAGAGAATCCATCCTTGTTGTTGAACTCAAGGTAGAAAGCGTCATCATCCGTTACCAGACCAGTAGTAGCTGGGTTTACGGTTACAGCACCAGTGCTCTTGTTAGCAGTAACAAGTGCGTTAGTGGTAATGTTGTCCCAGTCAGCGATCAATACTTTCGTAAGACCTCCGGTCGGGATGTCGGTGCAGGCGTAAGAAACGCCAGAGATAGTTACAGCACAAGCCATTTTTATTATTCTTTTATTAGGTTAAAGAAAAGGGGGAGGGTTACTCCCCCCTGTTAACTTTAGGCGTGCTTGTAGTACACAATCTCCGAACCCTTCAGGTAGTCGAATCCAAGCTTGAACTGACCCCAGATCTTGTCAGAAGACAACTCAGCTTCGTACTTCATATCGATAGCGCGAACGTCATTGTAGTCGTCCGTCAGCATAACGATATTCATCGGAGCAGAGATGAAGAACTGGTTAACAGGCAGGCTGGGGAAGTGTACAACCTCCATACCGTAGTATGCAGGAACAGCACCTTCTACGATACCTTGCGGGGTGGTCGTGTACTTAGCAGCGATAGCAATCTGGTAGTGTTGCATAGCAGCAGTACCGAGGAAGAACGCAGGCTTGTACTCGCGATCAGCATCACCGTAAACGGCAGAGATCATAACCTCGCTCATCGTCTGGTAGGCATCCTCCATTTTGTCAAGGATGTTAGACGGGCTAAGGGCAGCAGTACCCGTAACGTCAAGAACATCACCGTCAGCAGCGAAAGCCGTAGTCAGCTCCGTAGCAGCAGTGTCAAGAGCCTTTTGAGCAGACAGCTTAGCGAAGTAATCAAATACCCAATCCTTGAACTCACCGTCCATCGTCTCGGGGTTGTGCTGACCTTTCTTCAGCAATACAGAACGGTAGGTGTTCTCAAGAACAGCCTTACAGTTCAGGAAAGACCACTTGTAGGTCTCAACGCTCATCTCCTTGTCGGCGATAGAAGCAGACGATTGTGCGTCAAAAACACACAGGTCGCTACCGAAAGACAGAGCAGCGTCATAGATAGGAACGTTCACCTTCGACTTAACGCCGTCGATAAGACGGAAACGGTTAAGTACGGCAGCCGACTTGACCATCGTATCGATGAACAAGTTCGGTTGGCGATTATGCCACGCGATATTAGCAACTGAAATACCCATTTTCTTTTATAGTATTATCGTTAATTATTAGGCAGAGGTGATCTCTGTATCTGTTACCGTTACGGGAGCTTCACCAGCAGTCGTAGCAGCGATTTTGCGGATACCCAACTTAGAGGTTGAGGTATTCCAGTAAAGTTCGTATACAGCTCCGTCTTCTTGTGAGATGGCGCTGTTAAATACCAATTTTGCCATTTTTTATTTAATTTACAGATTAGTACAAGCGACCACCAAACAGGTTGTTGATCAGGTTGATTTTCTCAGGGGTGATTTGGTTGAAGACGAGGGTCTTATCCTCTTCCTTGACTTCCTCAACACCCTCTTGCTCGAACTGGAGAGCTTGTTCAGCCTCTTCCTCCGATGCTTCTACGGCAACCTCTTCTTCTGCAGGCTCAGCTACTTCTTCAGCAACTTCTTCCTCCATCATCATAGGCTCCTCTTTCTTTCCCATATCCTCTTCGATTTCAACCTCTACCTGACCTTCTTTCGAAGCGGGGTTTTCCATCATAGCGATATGCTCTTGAATAAGTTCAATAGCTTTCTTAAGTTCCTCAAGACCAGCAAAACGCTCCTCTACCGAAGTCATTGCCTCTAGCATAAGTTCGTTATGTGCCTCAAGATCACCGATTTGGCTATTGAGCTTTTCAATCGTAGCGTTGTACTTGGCTTCAATTTTGCCAAGCTCAACACCGAAATTGAACTCACTCATTTTTTCGGGGTTTGATAATTTAACATCAGCATTGATTTCGATAGAGAAACCATTGATCTCTCCATCTTTAATACTCTGCTTAAGAGTATCGTCTTCAATCTTCGCCTTAACGAAGACAGTACCTTTAGGAAGGTCGTATCCGTACTCAACGCTCTTGTCGTATCCGGATTCTTTCTTCCACACCTCAAGCATCACAGCACCTTCAAACTTCTCTCCGTTATGTTGTACGGTAAAGAAGTTAAAGCGTCCGTTCTTTGAGTAGCGGTACATAATATCATCGATCACCTCTTCGGTGAAAACAACGTAGTAGTATTCCCCGGTCTTGTAGTTCTTACGCAAGATCGGTTTGTTGGGAATCATAATCGGGCCTACTACGATACCCTCTTCTTCGTTCTGGAAAATGAAGCTCGTCTTCTGCTCTTCATTAAAATAAATGAAGGACTCCTCAATAGCAGGACGGTCAACCAACGAAATGCCAAACATACCGCTGTTCTCAACGTCGTCATTTAATGCAATCTCGTATACTGGATATTTGGTCATAGGACTAGTCCTTTTTTATAAGGTACAATTATTATGTACTAGATGTCTAATAATCCAATACGACGAAGGAAATCATCCTGATCGAACTTAACCCCATTACGAATAAAGTCTTGTATTTGGATAAGCGCTAGGCGCTTTCGGTTTGACTTGTCTTTTACGAGTCGAAGGATGGAGATGATTCCATCAACCATAGCCTTATCGTTATCGACTTCAGCATAA